>ENA-UOOR01001352-UOOR01001352.1-fermentation-metagenome-genome-assembly--contig:-NODE-1352-length-29355-cov-97.620922_pt1 | contig 29355 bp, 20 predicted proteins | sample MGYA00245780_ERZ724029 | MGnify/ENA primary metagenome ERZ724029 (study PRJEB28704, sample SAMN03018315) | fermentation metagenome | biome: anthropogenic terrestrial biome; feature: soil... | reverse complement strand
CGCAACTGCGCTTTCTCTTCCGGCGCCAGGGAGGTGAAATAGGCTTTCCAACCTGGACAAAAATTGATGTGCCACCGCCAAAAACGGCCGGCCAATGACTTGGGCTTCCGGTCATACTTTGCCCTCAAGGGGCAGTCTCCGCATTTTAGTGTTGTTGATTCCATTGACTTTTGATTTAATTGTGATCAACTAAGAAACTGTTTCGCGTTACACCCGCAGATGAAACGAGTGCAACCTGACAACAAAAGTAAAAAATATCATTAAAAAAAGCGAACCGGAAAGGCTCGCTTTAACAGAGTTGTCTATTTTTTTACTCTTCAGTCCTGGGTTGTTCCGGCCTTGGAGGACGGGGCAGCAACACCTTGCGTGAAAGTTTGAATTTACCCGTTTTGGGATCAATGTCGATCAGTTTTACGGCAATCTTATCGCCTTCTTTTATTCCGGCATCTTCCACTTTTTCCAATCGTTTCCAATCGATCTCGGAGATGTGCAGCAATCCGTCTTTTCCGGGAAGGAATTCACAGAAAGCACCGTAAGGCATCACTGAACGAACGGTCGCTTCGTACACTTCACCCACTTCGGGCACAGCTACAATCCCTTTTATCTTGCGCATGGCGGCATCGATAGAGTCCTTGTTAGAAGCCGATACTTCCACACGGCCTTTGTTATCGACCTCCTCAATGGTGATGATGGCACCAGTTTCTTCCTGGATTCCCTGAATGATTTTTCCTCCCGGGCCGATAACGGCACCGATGAAGTCTTTCGGGATTTCTATCACTTCAATCCGGGGTGCATGCGGCTTCAGGTCGGCACGAGGTTCGGAAAGGGTTTCCATCATTTTACCCATGATGTGCTCGCGTCCGGCTTTAGCCTGGGCAAGGGCTTTCTCGAGGATCTCGTACGATAATCCGTCTACCTTGATATCCATCTGAGTAGCCGTAATACCGTCTTTAGTGCCACACACTTTAAAGTCCATGTCTCCCAGGTGGTCTTCATCGCCCAGGATATCGGAAAGGACGGCATAGTTCTGTCCTTTGTTTTCGGAAATCAGTCCCATAGCGATACCCGATACCGGCTTTTTCATTTGCACTCCGGCATCCATCAGGGCCAGCGTACCGGCGCAAACCGTTGCCATAGACGAAGATCCGTTGGACTCCAGAATATCGGAAACGACACGAATAACGTACGGGTATCCTTCCGGAATCATGCGTTTCAGGGCGCGATGTGCCAAGTTCCCGTGACCGATCTCACGACGTCCTGTACCGCGTTGCGGACGGGCTTCTCCCGTTGAGAATGGAGGGAAATTATAGTGTAACAAGAACCGCTCTGTGCTGTGGTTGAGCACGTCGTCGACAATTTTCTCATCTAATTTCGTACCCAGGGTAACCGTTGTGAGCGATTGCGTTTCACCGCGGGTGAACACTGCTGATCCGTGTGGTCCTTGAACATAATCCACCTCACTCCAAATGGGGCGTATATCGGTCGTGCTCCTTCCGTCCAAACGCTTTCCCTCATCCAGGATGCAGCGGCGCATCGCTTCTTTTTCCACGTCGTGGTAATACTTGGCAACGAGCGGGGCTTTTGTTTCCCGTTCTTCTTCGGGAACGGATTCCATGAATTCTTCGAGGATAGTCTCGAAAGCATCCATGCGCGCATGCTTGTCGCTGTTCTGCGAAGAAGCAACGACATACGCTTTGGGATAACAGATGCTCCACACCTGTTTGCGGAGTTCTTCGTCGTTCTCTTCGTGTGAATATTCACGTTTCTTAACCGTTCCGCAAAGCTCCATCAGTTCAAGCTGAGCCTGACACTGTTTTTTAATTTCTTCGTGAGCGAACTTAATGGCTTCGAGCAATTCGGCTTCAGAAACCTCGCTCATTTCTCCTTCCACCATCATAATGTTGTCGATGGTGGCACCCACCATAATGTCCATGTCGGCTTTTTCCAACTGACTGAAAGTAGGGTTTACAAAGAGCTGTCCGTCGACACGGGCAACCCGTACTTCTGATAGCGGACCGTTGAACGGAATATCTGAAACGGCCAATGCGGCAGAAGCAGCCAACCCGGCTAATGCGTCCGGCATATCTTCACCATCAGCCGAGAAAAGCATGACGGTTACAAAAACTTCAGCGTGGTAATCATCGGGGAAAAGTGGGCGGAGGGCACGGTCGATCAACCGGCTGGTAAGAATTTCGTAGTCTGAGGGCCTTCCTTCTCTTTTCATAAATCCGCCCGGAAATCTTCCGAAAGCGGAGAATTTTTCTTTATATTCTACTTGCAGCGGCATAAAATCTACTCCGGGGGCAGCGTCTTTGGCAGCACAAACAGTGGCCAGCAGCATGGTGTTGCCCATACGCAACTCCACGGCCCCATCAGCTTGTTTCGCCAATTTTCCCGTTTCGAGCGTAATCGTGCGTCCGTCTGACAGCTCGATTCGCTTGATGATTGGATTCGTCATAAATAAATTATTATTTTTAAATTTTGGATGTAAAATCCCACAAAGATAAGATAAAGTTTTCGTTTTGAAGCGTATAAAACCATAAAATATTGAGGGACTGTTTTGAATTTTACGAATAATATGGTTTTACTTATTCATTTCTCCGCTAGGGTATGCCTCAACCGAATTCGACTCTACCCATTTTGCTTAACGTACACTATCCGGACAAGAGTTTATTACAATATCAAGATAAACCGGCAAATGGTCGCTGAAACCGCCGACATACCTCGGGCCGTAATGGGTTCGGTAAGGACGTTTTATGCCGGAGGCTTTGTCTTCCTGCAGCAGAAAGTCAGGCTTGAAGATATGCGCTTCACCTCCCTTGATATATATCCTGTTGTCCTCCCTCAACAGATTTCCGCTCACGATGAACTGATCCAGCACCTCCCACCTTCCCCGAAAGAAATAGGTGCCGAAGTCTTTCTCTTTCAGCCGGTGAAAAAACAGGTTGTACAATTCTTTGTCGGAACGGTAATGACGTCGGCTCTTTGCTTTCAGCATCCGGAAGATGCTTTTGTCATGCGGGCCGTCATTGAAATCTCCCATAATTACGATATGGGTGCTTTTTCTGATCATAAAGAGGCTGTCGACCTTCCTTCGCAAAAGGGTTGCCGCATCCAGCCGGGCAGGCTCGGATTCGCGCTGGCCACCACTCCGGCTGGGCCAATGACAAACAAAAACATCAAGGGTATCACCAGAAACGATTCTCCCGGCAGCGTGCAGTATATTTCGTGTGGGGCGTACAACTTTATCGCTGAAAACAACCTCGTATTCATTTTTATCCAGCAGGTTGAATTGATGCCGCTGATAAAGCAAAGCCACATCCATACCACGCTCATCGGGAGAGTGTGTGACGATATATTCATACCCTTGCGCCCGAAGTGGCGACCGCCGGGCAAGATCATACACAACGCTGTCGTTCTCAATTTCGCAAAGCCCCACCAGGGCGGGGGAATACATACCGCCAATGGCAGTAATTACACGCGTTATGTTTCTGAGCTTCTCCCAGTATTTCCAGGGCTGCCAGTTCATGGGGCCATCGGGGAGAAACTCATCGTCGTTTTTCAGCGGATCATCGATGGTGTCAAAAAGGTTTTCCACGTTATAAAACATAATGCGGAAGCCTGTTTGTGAAAAGGAAAACAGCACACAAGAAAAAAAAAGAAAGACCATCAGGAGAATTTTTCTCATAACACGACACAATCTCCATATTTTGTCATCAAGAACGCCACCGAAGCATCAAAGATAACTATTGATTTATTCCTCCCCTTCGGCAGGGACACTTTCCAGGATCCGGACCAGGTAATCCCAAAATTTTCCCACAGAGGGAATATTCATTTTTTCATCGGGCGAATGGACATCCGTCATATCAGGACCAATGGAAATCATATCCAACTGAGGGTATTTCTCTAGAAACAGCCCACATTCCAGGCCGGCATGGATAGCTTTTACCTTGGCGTTTTTATTGTAAAGGTTCTTGTATTCTTTCTTTGCCAGTTTCAGAATCTGGGAATCGGTATTCGGTTGCCAACCCGGATATCCTTCGCTGTGTACCACTTTTGCACCGGCCAGTTCAAAGACGGCGGAAACCGTATTGACGATGTCGTCTTTGCGTGACTCCACCGAACTACGCTGGCTGGTACCCACCTCGATGGTATAATTTTCCAGCATTTTCACTGATGCCAGGTTGGTGGAGGTCTCCACCAATCCGTCGATATCAAAACTCATACCGATTACCCCGTGTGGACAGGCATACAGGGAATGTATCAGTTTTTCAGCAACACCTTTTTTTATAATCTTAGAGGGCATCTGTACCGATTCGAGCTGGATATCCAGGTTGGGATCCGTTTTTTTGTATTCATTTTGGACATTGGCAAGGAAGACATTCAGTTTCACCCGCATATCTTCTTTGTATTTATCTTTTACACCCACCACTGCATACGCTTCACGCGCAATAGCATTGTGGAGGTTTCCTCCACCAATTTCTGATAGCACCATACCGTACTTCTTGCGCATAATGGAGTACAAAAACCGGTTCAGGATTTTGTTGGCGTTACCCAACCCTTTATCAATATCGCTTCCTGAATGTCCGCCACGAAGTCCTTTCACCTGAATTTTAAACCAGAAGTACTTTTTGGGCGCATCCTTTTCTTTATACTTAAAGTAGGCTCTTGTCCCTTTTCCTCCGGCACAACCGATATAAATCTCACCCTCTTCCTCCGTATCCAGGTTCAATAAAACGTTCCCGGTAATAAAACCGGGCTCCAACGAATTGGCTCCGGTCAATCCGGTTTCCTCATCCACGGTAAACAACGCTTCGATCTTGCCATGAGCGATATCGTTTGAGGCAAGCACTGCCAACTGTGCGGCAATCCCGATACCGTTATCCGCCCCGAGAGTTGTCCCGTTTGCTTTAACCCAGTCGCCATCGATGATAGTTTCAATCGGGTCGTTATCGAAATCGTGCGTAACATCGCTATTTTTCTCGCACACCATATCCACATGCGACTGCAGAATAACTGTCGGCACATTTTCTTTGCCCGGCGTTGCTTCTTTCGTGATCAGCACATTACCGGCTTTATCTTTCTTGGCCTCAAGGTTGTGCTCCTTGGCAAAGTTAAGCAGATAAGCGATAATTTTCTCTTCTTTTTTCGATGGCCGTGGAATTTGTGTGATGTCGTGAAAATAACTCCATACGATTTTCGGCTCAAGCTCATTAATATTCATACGATCTGTTTTTTAAAATAACTGTATAATCTATATTAACATATAAAATGCTTTCTTGTTTATGCTTTAGTCGGAAAACAGGAATGAAAATCGCAAAAAACAGAAAATTTTAGCATCTTTAATACGAAAAATGAGTTTTAATTGGCTATTTAAACTATCTTTGCGCCACAAAATTAAGAATTAAATGATAAAAACTTTACTCCTGGGTATCGCTATCCTTTTTATAGCCATTATGCTAATGGGTATAAAAGTTTTTTTTACAAAAAAAGGCGAGTTTCCCAACACACATATTGGCGGAAGTAAGGCCATGAGAGACAGAGGTATAAGCTGTGCCACATCGCAAGACAGAGAAGCATCGAACAGAGAAAGTCTGATTGAAAAAATAATAAAAGAAAAAGTCTAACCTACACAATTTTTTGAGAAAATGAAGAATAATAATGCCTATATTTTGGGGGCAATCTTAGCTGTTGCAATCCTTATTTTATACGTCTTGCATTTTACTTCCGCACCGGGAAAAAGCGGCGCCAGAAAAGGAGATTTGATTACGAAGATGAACGATTCTTCCGTTACCCTACCCGTTGCCTATGTGAATGTAGATTCTCTTCTGATGAATTATAACTTCGCAAAAGACCTGAACGAAGCCTTGATGAGAACCGAAGAGAGCTCGCGTGCAAGCCTGACACAAAAAGAACGTCAACTGAATGCAGCTGCACAGGAATTTCAGCGCAAGCTTCAAAACAACGCATTCCTGAGCCAGGAAAGAGCTGAGCAGGAGCAGCAACGCATCTTAAGAATGCAGCAGGAATATCAGCAAATGGCTGAAAGGTTGGGTCAGGAATTTGCTCTTGAACAGCAAAAACTCAATATGGAATTATCCGATACAGTAAAGGTTCGTTTAGTGGAATTCAACAAGGATAAAGGCTATCAGATCATCTACAGCAACACGGGATCCGATAACATTCTTTTTGCGGACGACAAATACGATATTACCAAAGAAGTGACCGAATTCCTGAACAAAAAGTACGGCCCTGCGACTTCTACGAGCAACACGGGAGCAGGAACAAAAACTCCCGCTGCAACCGAAACCAAGTAATAATCTTCCTGATCAAATGAATACAGTAAGGTTCTTTGCAAAAAGAACCTTATTTTTTATTTTTGCAGCATGAAACACTGGCGAGCCTATCTGGAAATACAAAAACCCGAGTACCTGCAAACCAGACTACCACAGGATGTTGCTGCCGACGCGGTCGTGGTTATACCGTGTTACGATGAGAAAGACGTGTTGGCCACCTTGCGGAATCTTTGCCAGTCTGCAACACCAAAAGCGAAAACAGTGGTGACAGTGATCATTAACTCAAGTGTCCGTTCGGAAAAGGAAGTTGTTCTTCAAAACAGAAAAACGTACGACGAAATCACTGCATTTGCTGCTGAAAACAACCGGGACATCCTTCGGTTTTTCCCGTTGATCTTCGAAGATCTTCCCCGAAAACATGCCGGCGTGGGTCTTGCCCGAAAAATCGGAATGGACCTGGCTGTCGAACATTTCCTGAACACACAAAACCCGGAAGGGATAATAATCTCCCTGGATGCCGACTGTACCGTCTCTCCTAATTTCCTGACCGGTATTTCGACTGCCTACCGGCAAACAGGCCCTCCCCGCTGTACAATACAGAATTTCCGTCACCGGATTGAAACCAACGATAAAAAACTCGAAAACGCCGTTCGCCAATACGAGCAACACATCCGTTATTTCAGCCAAATGCTGCGGTTTATTGGATTTCCATACCCGCATCACACTATCGGCTCGGCATTTTCAGTTGCAGCGGATGCCTATGTACGTGTCGGAGGAATGGGACGACAACAGGGCGGTGAAGATTTTTATTTCCTGCAAAAAGTTTTTGCATTCGGAAGAGTCGAAAGGCTGGACGATGTTTTTGTTTATCCCATGGCACGGTATTCCGACAGGATCCCGTTCGGTACAGGCCCGGCGTTGCAAAAAATTGCAGACGAACCTGATGGACAGATGAAAACTTATCACTTCAACGCTTTTCTGGCGTTAAAAGATTTTTTTGACCTGCGGCAATCTTTCTTTAAACAGGACACCGGGTTTATCCGGCAGAGAATATCCCTGTTGCATCCGGCGATAATTGAATTTTCTGAAAAGAACGATGTGGTTTCCGAGATTGAAGAATGCAACCGGAACAGTGCCACATTTCAAGCCTTCGAAAAACGATTTTTTCACCATTTCAATGCTTTCAAGATCATAAAATACCTGAATTTTTCCCACCCAACATACTTTTCTTACGACGCCCTTTCCCGACAGATCGAGAAATCGAACCGTTCATTTTGAGAATTGGCTCTTTTTTAATAACTTTGCACCCGGTTTAACAAAGGTTATCAAAAAAAATGTTCCCGGTATGCTCGGATTTAATTTTGTAGAAATAATCAGTGCCTTCCTGGTCCTGTTCGCCATTATTGACGCAACGGGCTCAGTTCCTATATTCCTGAACCTTAGGAGTCAGAATAAAACCATTGAGCCGTTCAAGGCCTCGTTTTATTCGACCATCATCCTCATCATGTTTCTTTTCATAGGAGAGGCCATACTCAAACTTTTCCAGGTGGATCTTTCGTCGTTCGCAATCGCTGGCGCACTGGTGATTTTGATTATTTCCATCGAAATGATTTTCGGCGTAGAAATATTTAAAATTGACGAAAACACTTCCGGAAACGGTTCGGCAACGCTTGTACCGGTGGTTTTTCCACTGATTACCGGCCCCGGGACCTTCACAACGCTTTTGGCTATGCGTGCCGAGTACAACACGATCAACATTATCATCGCTGTCATCCTGAACATTGCTTTTGTCTATGTGGTGTTGCGTTATTTAGATGGAGTGAAAAGATTGATGGGGGTAGGCGGCGTTTTTATTTTACGTAAATTTTTCGGGGTAATCCTCTTAGCTATTGCTGTTCGTCTCATCACGTCGAACCTTAATGCGCTGATAACATCAATCCAGTCGCAGGCGTTATAAACATAAGATTGCAGCATGAAATTATTTGCTGCGTAAGCAATATTTAACGTCAGAACCCCGGCCGGATAAACAAAAAAAACGTATATTTGTACGTTAATTTGTAAAACAGACTTTTCGCTAATATTAGGTTATTAAACAATCATTTAGAACTAAATTTTTCAATATAAAAATTAAAAACGACATGAGAATTGTAAGTATTTTAGGACGTGAAGTGTTGGATTCCAGAGGCAATCCCACAGTAGAGGTTGACGTATTAACGGAGTCGGGTGCGTTTGGACGCGCTGCAGTCCCTTCGGGAGCATCAACCGGTGAAAACGAAGCGCTGGAGCTTCGCGATGGCGACAAAAAGAGATACCTGGGTAAAGGTGTTTTGAAAGCGGTGGCAAACATCAACGATGTTATTGCCCCGGCATTGGTGGGAACAAATGTACTGGAACAAACACAAATCGATGCCAGGCTACTCGAGCTCGACGGAACAAAAACCAAATCGAACTTAGGTGCCAACGCACTTCTGGGCGTTTCGCTTGCCGTAGCAAAGGCTGCAGCCAATTATTTAGGATTGCCCCTGTATCGCTACATCGGCGGAACAAATACTTACGTGTTGCCCGTTCCCATGATGAATATCATCAACGGCGGTTCTCACTCCGACGCCCCCATCGCTTTCCAGGAATTTATGATTCGTCCGGTTGGAGCGAATTCTTTCCGCGAAGGACTTCGGATGGGTGCTGAGGTTTTCCATGCACTCAAAAAAGTGCTTCACGACAAAGGGCTCAGCACTGCTGTAGGAGATGAAGGCGGCTTTGCCCCGAACCTGGCCGGAGGAACCGAAGAAGCATTGGAATCCATTCTTACCGCTATTAAAAATGCAGGCTACGAGCCGGGTAAAGATGTAAAGATTGCTCTCGACTGTGCCGCTTCTGAATTCTATAAAGACGGCGTTTACGATTACTCCAAATTTGAAGGCCCCAACGGTAAAAAACGTACTTCGGCCGAGCAAGCTGAATACCTGCAGGAACTTATCACCAACTACCCGATCGACTCCATCGAAGACGGGATGCACGAAAACGACTGGGACGGATGGAAACTTCTGACCGATAAAATCGGAGGGCAATGCCAACTGGTAGGTGACGATTTGTTTGTAACAAACGTCGACTTCCTGCGCAAAGGGATTGAACTGGGTTGTGCAAACTCCATTCTTATCAAGGTAAACCAGATCGGGACACTGACCGAAACGTTAAACGCCATCGAGATGGCACACCGCCACGGATACACCAGCGTAACATCTCACCGCTCAGGCGAAACCGAAGATGCTACCATCGCCGATATATCCGTAGCTACCAATGCCGGACAAATCAAAACAGGATCGCTGAGCCGCTCAGACCGTATGGCTAAATACAACCAGCTGCTCCGCATTGAAGAAGAATTGGGCGACAGAGCCGTTTACGGATACAAGAAAATCAGATAAGAGAAAAAACCATCAACAGTGAAAGGGTGTGCCGGCTTTGCCGTCATGCCCTTTTTTCTTTCTGTCCTGTATCCTGCTTGGGTTACACCCTAACCAATCAACGCTAATTATAAGAGAACCCATGAATCGATCGCAACGCATGAGAAAGTTTAATGAATAGTTGGAGTATCTTTAATATAGTTGTATATTTGACACAAATAAATCCGTATTATAACATTCCTTACCGATGAAAAGAAACATCATATACATTTTTTTAGCTATTGTAGCCGTGAGTATTATCACAGTTATGACCTTGTCGAACAACGATTCGGAGAAAGTAGAACTGGAACGTCCGCAAGTACTCTCCATGACAGCATCGGTTGATGTTCCCGGAGAGATGATGTTCGCGGGTGAAAAGATCGTGTTCGACCGGTACGATCTCCACGAGCGGATGGACCGCGAACTGAACAGTTTCACCTACTTTCACTCCACCACCCTGCTCCTCTTCAAACGCGCAAACCGTATCTTCCCGGTGATCGAGCCTATTTTAAAACGAGAAGGGGTGCCGGATGATATAAAATACCTTGCCGTGATTGAAAGCAGCCTCGACCCCCGGGCGGTCTCACCGGCCCGTGCCAGCGGATTGTGGCAGTTTATGTCGGGTACAGCTCAACAATTCGGACTTGAGGTATCGCCCGAAGTGGATGAGCGTTACCACATCGAGAAATCAACCGTCGCCGCTTGCCGGTACCTCAAAGACGCGTACCGGAAGCTCGGTTCGTGGAGCGCTGCCGCCTTGTCCTACAACGGAGGACAAGCAAGGATCACCAGCGAGTTCACCAAGCAGCAAACCGACAAAGCGCTCGATTTATGGCTGGTGGAAGAAACAACCCGTTATTATTTCCGTATGCTGGCTATTAAAACCCTGTTTGAAAACCCGGCACAATACGGATTTGTCCTTCGTAGCGATCAACTGTATAAACCCATGGAGTTCAAGGAAGTCATGGTTTCCTCGGCCATTCCAAGCCTGGCATCGTTTGCCAAAGAGAACGGCATCACCTATGCCCAACTAAAGGATTTCAATTCGTGGCTCCGCGATACCAAGCTCACCAATAAATCAGGAAAAAACTATACTGTCCTTATCCCCACCCGGGAAAGCCTCTACTACAAAAAAGGGGAGAAAATAAAAATTCACGACGAACGATGGATCGCAAGATGATCTTTTTCACTACCTTTGCAGGTTCGTATTTTCAACAAAATGACTCCTGAGACAGAACGTATTGAAGTGTATGGCGCACGCGTACACAACCTCAAAAATATTGACGTAACCATCCCGCGCGATTCACTTACGGTTATTACCGGATTGAGCGGAAGCGGCAAGTCGTCCCTGGCCTTCGACACCGTTTTTGCCGAAGGGCAACGGCGTTATATAGAAACATTTTCGGCCTATGCCCGTGGATTTTTAAGCAAAATGGAACGTCCCGATGTGGATAAAATTACCGGATTAAGCCCCGTCATTTCCATCGAACAAAAAACCACCAACCGAAATCCACGTTCTACCGTTGGCACCACCACAGAAATTTACGACTTCCTACGGTTGCTTTATGCCCGTGCCGGAGAAGCGTTCTCGTACATTACGGGCGAGAAAATGGTAAAATATACCGAAGAGCAAATTCTGGAACTGATCTTAACCCGGTATGCCGGAAAAAAAATATACATCCTCGCACCCGTTATACGAAACAGGAAAGGACATTACAAAGAGTTGTTCGAGCAAATCCGGAAAAAGGGATTTATCAGTGTCCGCGTGGACGGCGAGATCCGGGAAATTCTGCCGGGGATGAAGCTGGACAGGTACAAGAACCACAGCATCGAAGTACTGGTGGACAAACTAGCCGTGTCCAACAAGTTTGAAGATAAGCTCAGATCGAGTGTCAGGACTGCCATGAAGCAGGGTTCGGGGCTGATACTCATCCAGGACACCGTGTCCGGCGAGGTGCGCCACTACAGCCGCGAGTTAATGTGCCCTACCACCGGATTATCCTACAACGAACCCGCTCCGCACAATTTCTCGTTCAACTCACCATTAGGCGCATGCCCCAAATGCAAAGGGATAGGGACCATCGACTCCATCGATACGGAAAAGGTCATCCCCGATCCCTCCATAAGTATTGCCAAAGGCGGAATCGTGCCGCTAGGAAAAGAAAAAAGCAACCTGTTTTTCTGGCAAGTTGCTGCCATTTGCGAAAAATACGGAGTTACGCTGCAGACGCCCATCCAGGATATCCCGCAAGATGCTATCGACGAAATTATCTACGGTACCGACGAACGCCTGAAAATCAAAAACGAGTCACTGGGTAACTCCAACTACATGGTAAGTTACGAAGGAATTGCCAAGTACATCGATATGCAACAGGATGATGACGCATCGGCTTCTGCGCAAAAATGGGCGGGACAATTCATATCGACGTCGGTTTGTCCGGAGTGTAACGGGCAACGGCTCAACCGGGAGGCACTTCACTTTAAAATAAACGGCAAGAACATTGCTGAGTTGTCGCAGATGGATATTCAGCAGCTCCACGACTGGATTGTAGATGCCGGTGATCACGTTTCAGAAAAACAGCAGCTCATTGCCGAAGAGATCAACAAGGAGATTCTTTCGCGGTTGCGCTTTCTTATCGATGTCGGACTGGGTTATCTTTCACTCTCCCGCGCATCGGCGTCACTCTCGGGCGGAGAAAGCCAGCGTATCCGGCTTGCCACACAGATCGGTTCACAACTGGTAAACGTATTGTATATTTTGGATGAACCCAGTATCGGGCTACATCAACGGGATAACCACCGGCTGATCGATTCGTTGAAAAAACTGCGCGATTCAGGCAACTCCGTAGTGGTGGTCGAGCACGATAAAGACATGATGCTTGCATCCGACTATGTGGTAGACATGGGTCCGTTTGCCGGACAAAAAGGAGGCGAAGTGGTTTTTGAAGGCACTCCCGAAGAGATGCTCAAGAAGAATACGCTAACCTCCAATTACCTGAACGGAAAAATCGAAATCAAGATCCCCGGGAAACGGCGCAAAGGGAACGGCAAAACACTCGTTGTGGGAGGAGCAACAGGCAACAACCTGAAAAACGTTACCGTACAATTTCCGTTGGGAACACTCATATGCGTAACAGGAGTGTCGGGGAGCGGCAAATCTACGCTTATCAACGAAACGTTGCAACCTATCCTGAGCCAGAAATTCTACCGTTCCCTGAAAGACCCGATGCCATACAAAGAGGTGCACGGCATAAAAAATGTAGACAAAGTAGTTAGTGTGGACCAGTCTCCCATCGGGAGGACTCCCCGCTCGAATCCTGCAACTTACACGGGTGTGTTCAGCGATATCCGCACCCTGTTTTCCGGAATGCCCGAAGCAAAAATCCGCGGTTACAAACCCGGACGATTCTCATTCAACGTAAAAGGAGGACGTTGCGAAACCTGTGGAGGGAATGGATATAAAACACTGGAAATGAATTTCCTACCCGATGTAATGGTTCCCTGTGAAGGATGCCATGGGAAAAGATACAACCGGGAAACACTGGAAGTACGGTTTAAAGGGAAATCCATTGCTGACGTACTCAACATGTCGATCAACGAGGCGGTAGATTTCTTCGAAAACATTCCCAACATCCTGCATAAGATAAAGGTGCTTCAGGAGGTCGGACTGGGATATATCAAGCTCGGACAATCGTCCACTACCCTCTCGGGCGGAGAAAGCCAACGGGTAAAACTCGCGGCCGAACTGGCCCGGACCGACACCGGAAATACCCTTTACGTACTGGATGAACCCACTACAGGATTACATTTCGAGGACATCAGAATTTTATTGGGAGTACTCAATAAACTGGTGGACAAGGGAAATACAGTGATTGTTATCGAACACAATCTCGACATCATCAAGTGTGCCGATTACATCATCGATCTTGGTCCCGAGGGTGGGGAAAAAGGAGGGAACGTGCTTGCCACAGGAACACCCGAAGAGATAATTAAGCACAAGGGTAGCTATACGGCAAAGTACCTGAAGGAAGAGTTGTGATGGAAGCGAATTAGCCGTTTTTGAAAATAAAGCACTGTTTCTAAAAACAAAAAGTTAAAAATCAGGTTTTCCTGAACTTTTCAACTATCGTCTTGTTATAGTTTCTGAGGAATAATTAGAGAGTATAATAGAGAGTGGGTTGATGTAAACCCAAAGAAATATAATAACAACATGACAAAAATCACATTTAAAGGAAATCCGGTAAATACCGGTGGCAGTCTGCCGGATGTGGGTTCGCTGGCACCCGATTTTTCGCTGGTAAAAACGGATCTTTCGGAATTAAAACTATCCGATCTGAAAGGAAAGAACGTAGTCTTAAACATTTTCCCGAGCCTGGACACTGGTGTTTGTGCTGCTTCTGTCCGCAGATTCAACAAAGAAGCCAGCTCTTTAAATAATACAACCGTTCTCTGCATTTCGGCAGACCTGCCGTTTGCTGCAGGCCGTTTTTGCGGCGCTGAAGGATTGGAGAACGTGGTTACACTTTCCACTTTTCGCGACCACTCATTCGCCGACAAGTACGGTGTGCTCATGATAGACGGACCGCTTCACGGATTGTTGGCCCGGGCTGTGGTTGTCGTTAATCCCGAAGGGAAAGTTGTATATACCGAACTGGTTCCCGAGATTGCACAGGAGCCGGATTATGAATCTGCAATCAACTCGATAGTGTAGTTTGTTTCATGAAGATTGTGTTAACAAGAAAAGTCTGCGAAGTGATTCGCGGGCTTTTCACTTTTCAGAAACACACAACACAAACAAACACTTAAAATTGCCATTCACTGAACTTCCGCATGTCTGGAATATTAAGAGAAGATTAGCTGTTATCTTAACACATGCGAAACTTAAATAAATAATTAAACAAACATGAAATCAATCATCGGAATTATTCTCATCGCCGGAGCAGTCATCCTCGGTTATCTCGGCATCACAAACCTGCAAAAGAGTTCAAAATCGGTAGAAATTCTCGGCATTGAAATAACTGCTGAAGACAATAAAGGCAAGGAGATCGCCTATGTCGAAATTGGAGTCGCCATCATTACCCTGATTGGGGGGATCTACTTACTTGGCCAGAAGAAAAGATAATCCCACACAAAAACCTGCCTTTTCTTTATTTATAAACCCCATAAAGCTTTCCATCTAAGTTTCTTTTTATTACTTTTGTAATAAATTTACCGATCCAACTCCTGTTTTTCATCGGGTTAATGGCAAATCGATGAGAACTTTTATATATGGCGAAATCTACAAAACGAAAAAGAAAAAAAACAACAACTTCCACTGCAAGAAAGCGGAGGACCGCCATAATCAGTTTTTTAAAAAATGAAAGGGTTCGTTTCATTTTCGGCATTCTCGTTGCTTTTCTGGGAATATTCACGTTGTTGGCAATCATCTCTTTCTTTTTTACCGGGGCGGCAGATCAAAGCAAAGTGCTCAACAAGTCCTTCTGGGAACTGACTCAGGATAAGCAACTGGAAGTAGATAACTGGACGAGCACCGGGGGCGCTTTTTTAGCTGAAACCCTTGTTAACAAATGGTTTGGCATATTTTCGATACTCATTCCCTTTTTCATCATTTACTTTGGGTTGAGGATGATGAAGGTTTCTGACTTCAGCTTTATAAAAGCACTGCTTATCACTGCTTTTGGGTTGATTTGCGGCTCCATTACCAGCGCCTTCATCTTCGGGCGTCTGTTTCCCAAAAGCCACATCAACTGGGGAGGTGCGCATGGAAGTCAGATCGAGCGCCTGCTGGAAAGCAGCATCGGGGTACCGGGGATGATCCTTCTCGTACTTTTGTTCATCCTTATCATCGTGATTGTCTTCCGACAAAGCTCAATGCACAAGATCCAGGAGACACTTATCAACAGCAAACCCACGTTTAACGGAAACAAAGAGAGCGAAACACCTATTAAGCTAGAGTTTGACGAAAAAAAAGAACCGGAAGAGGAAGCAAAGCCGGGTATCTTGAAAAAACTCTTCTCCTTCAAAAAAACGAATAAGCCGGAAACAGAGACCGAACCGGAAGATATACTGCAAAACAGGGAACAAACATCTCTTCCCGTTACGCAGAACACAGTCCCGCCCATCCGAAAAAAAGAGCCTGCTAACGACGGGTTCGAGGTCTTTGTTCCGAAAGACGAAATACAGGTTGCCGAAAACAAAACCGAAGAGAAGGCTTCACCGCTGGCTGAGTCGGATACAAACGAGGAAACGGATCCGGATGTGGAAATTCTGGAAGACTACGACCCTAAAAAGGACTTGTCCTCATTTGCATTCCCTACCATGGACCTGCTCAAGGTATACAATACCGGCAACAGACAGGTGGACATGCAGGAGCAAAACGAGAATAAAGACAAAATTATCCGCACCCTCCGTAACTACGGGATAGAGATCACCTCCATAAAAGCGACTGTCGGTCCAACGATCACACTCTACGAAATTGTGCCGCAGGCAGGAGTCCGGATCTCACGAATTCGAAACCTGGAAGACGATATTGCCTTGAGCCTTTCGGCGCTGGGTATTCGTATTATCGCCCCAATGCCCGGTAAAGGGACAATCGGTATAGAAGTACCCAACAAAGAGCCACAGATTGTATCCATGCAATCGGTTATCGCTTCCGTCAAATTTCAGGAATGCACCTATGATTTGCCGGTAGCGCTGGGAAAAACCATCACCAACGAGGTGTTTATTTTTGACCTGGCCAAAATGCCGCACCTGCTGGTCGCCGGAGCAACCGGACAGGGAAAGTCGGTGGGCTTGAATGCGATCATCACATCTCTGCTGTACAAAAAGCATCCGTCGGAAATGAAGATGGTGCTTATCGACCCAAAAATGGTGGAATTCAACATCTACTCCACCATTGAAAAACATTACCTGGCAAAGCTTCCCGATGAGGAGAAAGCCATCATTACCGATGTAACCAAGGTAACCCAAACACTCAACTCGCTCACCAAAGAGATGGACGACCGGTACGAACTGCTGATGCGCGCCCACGTCCGTGCCATAAAGGAATACAACGAGAAGTTCATCAAACGAAAGCTCAATCCCAAAAATGGACACAGGTACCTGCCGTATATCGTGGTGGTGATCGATGAGTTTGGCGACCTGATCATGACTGCCGGAAAAGAAATTGAGATGCCCATCGCACGTATCGCACAAAAGGCACGCGCTGTGGGTATGCACATGGTGATCGCCACACAACGCCCCACAACCAACATCATTACCGGAACCATCAAGGCCAACTTCCCCGCCCGGATGGCTTTTCGTGTAACCTCACAGATCGACTCAAGAACCATTCTCGATGCTACCGGTGCCAACCAGTTGATTGGGCGGGGTGACATGCTTTTCTCGCAGGGGAGCAACCTGATTCGTATCCAGTGCGCCTTTGTAGATACGCCCGAGATAGAGGATATTTCCCAATACATAGGTAAACAACGGGGTTATGAATCCGCATTTGCCTTGCCCGAAGTGGTATCGGCGGATAGCGAGGATAAACCCGGCGCAGTAGACCTGAACGAGCGGGATACACTCTTCGATGAAGCCGCCCGGCTTATTGTAATTCACCAGCAAGGCTCCACGTCACTGATCCAACGGAAATTTTCCATCGGGTACAACCGGGCAGGTAGGCTTATGGACCAACTGGAAACCGCCGGAATCGTAGGCCCTGCACAAGGAAGCAAGCCTCGCGATGTATATATTTCGGATGAATATTCGCTGGAAAAATTACTGGATTCCTTGAGGTAAAATCCGGAAACCGGAAACCCGGATCGCAAAATAAACCAAACACCCTCTTTTTAGTCCAACCCATCAGAAAACCCGTTAAAAGGAGAACAATATGAAAAAATATATACTCGCCATTGCCGCATTATTAACCGTATCTACTGGATTCGCACAACCTGCCGCAAATGCCCGGAATATCTTAGATAAAGCATACAGCACCTATGAAAATTCCAACGGCATCAAAATGACGTTTAACATTACCACCACCGACGAAAACGGAACGGCATACCAACCCCAGAAGGGGACGGCACGGGTAAAAAGCAATAAGTTTAAAATCGAAATGCCAACCATCGATACCTGGTTCGATGGAAAAACCCAATGGGTTTTGATGAAAGACCTCAACGAAGTAAATATCAGCCATCCATCAAACGAAGAGATTGCCTCCATCAGCCCACTGGCGTTGCTGAGCATGTACAAAACCGGGTTCACGCTAGACACCCCTGCATCGGGAATCATCAATGGGAAGAATGCATTCGTTATAAACATGTCTCCAACGGGAAGCAAAAGTGATTTCAAAAAAATATCCGTGGGTATTGATAAAAAAACCAACTCCGTTTTACAAGTGGATATCACCCTGAAAAACGGGATGAGAAACAAAATTGATATCAACGATTACAACACCAATTATAATTTCACCGATACTGAATTTATCTTCAACAAAGACCAACACAAAGGAGTTGAAGTTGTGGATTTGAGATAAATGGACGATAGAAATTTACTATATCCATTTCACGTATAGAAGAATAATCGTACCTTTGAGCCAATTATTAACAGTACTGCCTTCTCTCAAACAAAGGGAAGGTTTTTTAAACATATTACGACTATGAGGAATAAAGTAAGATGCCTGATCATCGGGTCGGGACCCGCGGGATACACAGCAGCTATCTATGCTTCGCGTGCCAACCTGGAACCTGTCTTATTTGAAGGACTACAGCCCGGTGGGCAGCTGACAACCACAACCGAAGTGGAAAATTTCCCAGGCTATCCCGAAGGGATCACCGGGCCGGAACTGATGGAAGACCTGAAAAAGCAAGCTCAGCGATACGGGACTGAGATTTTTCCGGGAAGGGCCACCTCCGTGGATTTTTCGGTACGCCCGTTTAAGGTAACGATCGACAACGAGCACATGATTGAAGCCGACACCGTAATTATTTCTACCGGTGCAACCGCCAAGTACCTGGGTCTGCCCGATGAAACCAAATACGCCGGACAAGGTGTTTCGGCCTGCGCTACCTGCGACGGTTTTTTCTACCGCAAAAAAAAGGTGGCCGTGGTAGGAGGCGGAGATACCGCCTGTGAAGAAGCTACCTATTTGTCGGGACTGGCAGACAAGGTCTACCTGGTTGTGCGTAAGCCTTACCTGCGCGCATCCCAGATCATGCAGGAGAGGGTAATGAACAATCCAAAAATCGAAATTCTTTTCGAACACAATGCCGTAGGGCTGTACGGAGAAAAAGGCGTGGAAGGAGTACATCTGGTAAAACGTATGGGCGAACCCGATGAAGAGAAAATTGATCTCGCCATCGACGGATTTTTCCTGGCTATCGGACACACACCCAATACCGACATCTTTAAAAACTTTTTGGAACTCGACGAGGTGGGATACATCAAGATAGACAATCCAACATCAAAAACCAACATCGAAGGTGTTTTTGCCGCAGGTGACGTAGCCGACCCGAATTACCGCCAGGCCATTACGGCTGCCGGAATGGGATGCCGCGCCGCCATGGATGCCGAGAGGTACCTGTCGGAAAAAGGATTGTGATTCTCTTCAGCAGTTAAAGCGGCCTTTCTAATTAATTATTTTTAAGAACAAAGGCTCGATAGTGAATAGTTGTTTAATTTTAAACAACTATTTTTTTGTTAAAATATTTCTATAATAAAGTAAAATAACCTATCTTTGCGAGCATTTTGAAATATTTTAGCTTCTTTTTGTCAATTATAACAAGAAACCGTCCTATCAAACAAAAGCCACAACAACAAAAAGACAAAAAAATATTTTAAAACGCACGCTAAAAATCTGGATAACTTATTAAATCAATTTAAAAACTAGAGGGAATGAAAAGTAAAAATCTTTTTTCGACAAAAGGCTTTTTTACACTCCTGTTGAGTGTATTTGCCTTTTCTATTTCTGCTCAAAACGTAACCGTAAGTGGTACTGTAACGGACGACACGGGGCTTGAAGTCATCGGCGCAACAGTAATTGTCGCTGGCGATGCAAGTCGTGGAACCGTAACGGATTTCGACGGCAAGTATACATTAAACAATGTGCCATCCAACGGTTCGTTGCAGATCAGCTATGTGGGAATGGTCACTCAAACCATTCCGGTTAATGGGCGTACAACCATTGACGTAGTACTCACATCCGACAGTGAATTACTGGACGAAGTAGTCGTGACGGCGTTGGGGATCAAAAGAGATAAAAAAGCTCTCGGCTACGCTATTCAAGAGGTAAAAGGGGATGACATTATCGCTGCTCGTGAAGTAAACGTAGCAAACGCATTATCCGGAAAAGTATCCGGGTTGCAGGTAATACGCTCCGGTAACGGACCCGGCGGTTCTTCTAAAATTGTAATTCGAGGTAATAATTCCGTTACTAATCTCAATCAACCGTTAATTGTAGTTGACGGCGTTCCCATGGATAACTTCACAGGAGCAAAGAATAACGACTATTGGAATCCAAGCGCAGATATGGGTAACGGTTTATCGGATATTAACCCCGAGGATATAGAAAGCATGTCTGTACTGAAAGGCGCATCCGCTGCTGCCTTATATGGTTCAAGAGCCGGAAACGGAGTCATCTTGATTACCACAAAAACCGGACGTAAAAACGACGGATTGGGAATTACCGTTTCATCTTCGGTCTCTGCGGAAACCATTTTTATGAATCCCAAACTGCAAAGCACATACGGACAAGGCTCTGATGGAGCTTACGATGCGTTGTCTTCTAGCAGCTGGGGACCGGAGATTACCGGACAGGAATACACAAAATGGAACGGGGAGAAAGCCAGAATGACGGTTTACGACAACTTAAACGCTTACTTCAACAAACCGGGGATTAACCTTACAGACAACATTGCCTTTTCACAGCAGTACAATAATGTCTCTGTTTACACTTCGTTAGGCAGGACCGATGATTGGAGCAAGATACCTGGGGCTGATCTAAGCAGGACCAATATGACCGCTCGCGCAACAACAAAATTCGGAGCGAACGACAGGTGGAGTACCGATACTAAGGTTCAGTACGTCAAAACGAATGCTCAGAACCGCCCGGTCGGAGGAAGAAATGCATCGAATCCGTTCTTTACCATGTACGCTTTCCCTCGTTCATTGGATATCCTAGACTTCAGTAATCCCGTAGATGATGCCGGAAAAATGGTTTGGTACCAAAAAACCAGTCCGCAGATAAATCCCTACTGGTTGAGTAAATACAGGCTCAGCAACGATGTCAGGGAGCGTTTTCTAATGTCGGGGACGCTTAAGTATCAGTTTACAGAATGGCTGACCGGAGAGATCAGAGGGGGTACAGATATGTATTTCACCCAATACGATAACAAAACATACGGAGGAAGCCCTCTAACCGATACCGGACGATACAGTTTCGGACAGGATAAATTCTTCGAGAACAACTATACGGCATTATTCACGGCTCAAAAAGACAATGTATTCGGCAATTGGGGATTAGGCGGTTCTTTGGGGGGCAACCTCATGCATAGGAAAAAAACCGGCATCAGCGGTGGTCCCGATGAACTGCTCGTTCGAGATCTTTTCACGTTTGGAAATGCAAAAAACAACGTCAATGCCGAAAGGGAATACAATGAAAAGAAAATCAACTCCGTTTTCGGAACGGCACAGTTGAATTACGGCGGCTATTTCTTCCTGGACGGTACATTCCGCAACGACTGGTCTTCAACCTTACACCCTGATAATAGATCATTTTTTTACCCATCGATCAGTACATCACTCGTAATCAGCGACATGATCAATACTCAAGGAAAAGGAATGCCGTCTTGGTTTACGTACGCAAAAGTACGAGCTTCGTTTGCTCAGGTTGGTAACGATCTTGATCCTTATCAACTTTATAATACCTACTGGATTGGTAAAGACCCTGAAAATAATGCAACGGCGGGTACCAATAACACATTATTTGACCCGGGCGTTCGTAGTGAGCTTATCTCTTCATGGGAAGCAGGTACAGAACTACGTTTTTTCAATAACCGCCTGGGATTTGATTTTGCCTGGTACAAATCAAATGCTCGTCGTCAATTGCTGAATTTACCCATGGACCCGTTAAGTGGATACGGTTCAAGGAAAATCAATGCAGGAAACATTCAGAACCAAGGTATCGAGTTGATGATCAATGCTCGTCCCGTTGAAACAAAAGATTTCGCATGGAACATGCAAGCCAACATTTCAACCAACAGAAATACCATCGTAGAACTAACCGATGATGTTAAACTTTATTCTTTAGGCGGATATGACAACTTGCAGGTCTATGCAACCGCAGGAGGCAATTACGGCGAAATCTACGGTTCAAAATTCAAACGGGTAACCGATAAAAACAGTCCGCATTATGGTAAACTCATCGTTGATGCTAACGGACTCCCGAATGGAACCCCTGAAAAAGAAAAAGTTGGGGATCAACAAGCCGACATGTTAATTGGTGTCACAAACTCATTCCAATACAAAGGGCTCTCCTTCAGCTTCTTGATTGACTCCCGCATTGGAGGTGAAATGTTTTCAGGAACAAATTTCTATTTACAAGGTGCTGGAACTGCTGCCATAACAGCTCCAGGAGGAAAACGCGATGAATTTATCGTGGACGGTGTTTATCTTGATGCCAACAATCAATATCAGGTAAATACGACCAAAGTGACCCAACAGGAATACTGGAACAGGGTTACGGGCGATACCGGAAACCTGGGTATTTCAGAAGCTAATATTTACAACGCTACCAACATTCGCGTACGCAACGTGCAGCTGAATTATGATTTTAACCGTACCCTGTTAAAGAATACTCCTTTTACTCGTTTAAGAATGGGAGTTTCTGTAAACAATGCCTTAATGATTAAAAGCTATTTAAACGGTGTAGATCCCGAATCGGTATTTGCTATTGGAACAAATGCCGTAGGATTTGAGAATACGGCTCCGCCTACTTCGCGTACCTATTTGTTTAATGTAACTTTTGGTTTCTAATAATTTAACAAAACAAGAAAATGAAAAAGAAAAATATATTATTGGCTTTTTTGGCAGCGATCATGTTTTTAGGAGCCTGTTCCGACTTCGAAGACATTAATAAAGATCCAAATGCTGCAAATGAAGACGACATCAAGGTTCAATACATAATCAATAAAGCCATAACCGATGCGCAACAAGACCCGCACATTGCTGAACGTGCTTTTGTTTTGTATTGGAGACGTGCCGGTAGACAAGACCGTTCGGGCGGCATAAACCTTGGCACTTATAACAATGACTGGAGTTCCGATTATTACAACTATGTATCGGGTTGGATGAAATCAGCAACGCAAGCAGTAGACTTGGCTGAAAAACAAATTCAAAAAGATGAATTCGCAGTAGAGTACGACCGCCAAATGACGAAAAACCTCAAAGAAGTGGCTAGAATCTGGCGAGCATACCTAATGAGTGAGTTCGCCGATAATTTTGGTCCTCTTCCCCTTGAAGCATTTAAAGGAACAAACCCTGAATTCTCCAGTGTTAAAGACGTATATTATTTTATGATCGATGAATTGAAAGATGCAGCACAGAAAATTGATGTCAATGTAAAAGCTCAAGACATTGATAAGAAATTTGACCGTGCTTATCAGTTCGATTTTGAAAAGTGGATAAAATACGCCAACTCAATGCGCATGCGTCTGGCTATGCGTTTATCGGAAATAGATGCAGCAAAAGCAAAATCTGAATTTGAAGATGCAGCGAAAGGGTCAATTATTTTAACGGCAGACGAAATGTTTGCAGTTAAAGAACGTGACGGTTGGGATCCGTTGGCAGGAGTGATGTCAAGACCTTGGAATGCGTTATTAATGAGTAATACGCTAAACAATCTCATGATTAATCTAGGCAGTGTTAAATCGGCAGACATGCTGGACGCTTCATACGCTTCTTACATCAAACCGAAGGGATATATGGGGAAAAGGTTTCAAAATCAATTCTCAACATATACAAACGATCCTTCAATAGGTTTCTTCTTCGACGGACTTCATAACACCATTGACCCAAGAGCTTACAAACTCTACGCCATACCCGGTGATTTCAGTAGCCCTGATGCACAATTTACATCGGAAGATGATTTAGGTCCGTTGGAAAGATCTGTGTTTGCAGACAAAGACCAAAATAATAAAATAGCTACTGTTAATTTAGCATTTACGTGGAACACAATGCCGGGCGGAAGCTGGGGAGATATGTCTGCCATGAACCAGATTATAGGTTCTTTATACAACCCCATACTCGTAAAAAAATACAGGAATCATTCGCAAAAACGCGTATTCTTTGCTTCTTGGGAAACCTATTTCCTACTGGCTGAAGCAGCTCTAAGAGGCTGGACAACGCCCACGTCTGCAAAAGAAGCTTACGAAAAAGGAATTAAAGCCAGCCTGGACTATCATGGCGTTAGCAGTTTTTACGACACGTATATTGCTTCAACAGATTACAACCGTGTTGGAACATCCGTAAAATGGGATCATACAGCAGAGCCTCCTGCAACCGTTGAAGTAGACATTATTGATGGTTATACTAACCAGCCGGCGAAGTTTGCGTATAAATTTCCGGTAGCAAGCCAGACTTCTTATAAGAAAGCATTGAACGACCAAATGACGAAAGTCATCACCCAAAAATTCATCGCTCAAAATCCGTGGTTACCACTCGAAACCTGGAACGATTACCGTCGTCTTGGACTCCCATTCTTCGAAAACATGGTTGTGGAAAACCCGTTAACAAATCTTCCGGCCATAACGAAAGATAATGTAAAAACTACCCAACAACCCGATTTCTTCCCTCAACGATTAAAATATCCTGCATCACTTGAAAACAGTAACCCTGAAGGATATAAACAAGCCGTTGATCTACTCGGAGGAACCGACGCAGTGTTAACTCCTCTTTGGTGGGCAAAGCATTAATCCAGTTAATACTTTAAATGAAAATCCGAGCTGATTTAAACAGCTCGGATTTTTTATTTCCGCTTAAAAAAGTATCTTTACAAAACTTTCAATAGTGAACTATGCTTATGAAAACAAAAACTCTTTTTACCGCCCTCTCCCTCATCATCATTTCTAGCGCCTACCCTCAGCAAGGATTTGTTCATCAACAATCGGAAGGGTATGTGGCTCCAACGGACGAAAAGGTACTTCAAAAGCTCGATCGGTGGCAGGACCTCAAGTTTGGCGTGTTGTTCCACTGGGGACTGTACTCCGTTCCGGGGATTGTGGAATCGTGGTCGATATGCTCCGAAGATGTGGACTGGATACCACGCGACAGCGCCATATCCTGTACTGATTACAAAAAGTGGTACTGGGTAAAAGATCAGTTTAACCCCACGGATTTCGATCCCGATCAATGGGCAACGGTCATAGAGAAGGCAGGAATGAAATATGCCATCTTTACCACTAAGCATCACGACGGATTTAATATGTTCGACACCCGAGAGACCGATTTCTCCGTCGCCAACGGGCCTTTTAAAGGCCATCCGAAAGCCGATGCGGCCAAATCTGTTTTCGAAGCTTTCCGGAAGAAAGATTTTATGATCGGCGCCTATTTCCCCAAACCCTACTGGCACAACCAGAGCTACTGGTGGAACTACTACGCCACACCCTACCGAAGTGTAAATTACAAAATCGAAAGATACCCGCAACGTTGGGAAAATTTCAAAAAATTCACCTATAACCAGCTGAATGAAATAACCTCCAATTACGGAAATATGGATATCCTGTGGCTGGATGGCGGATGGGTAGCTCCTCCTCGGCAAGATATCGATATGGACAATATCGCAGGAATCAACCAGGAATCCCTGGTTTTATCGTTTAATGTGAATTAAGATGAGAAAATTACTGCTATCAGCTGTTTCAATTGCGCTGCTCTTTCAGCTGTCGGCTCAACCGGCTTATAAGAATCCCCAAGCTTCCACCGAGGAGCGGGTTGCAGACCTGTTGTCGAGAATGACGGTAAAAGAAAAAGTCGGGCAGTTGTGCTCACCGTTAGGATGGGAAATGTACAAAAAAAATGGGGAAAACGTAACAGTTTCCGATGCTTTCGTGAAACTGATGGATGATACAACGCCCGGAACTTTTTGGGCGACATTGCGAGCCGACCCCTGGACAAGAAAAACAATTGAAACCGGATTATATCCCGAGCTATCGGCAAAAGCGCTCAATGCCCTCCAGAAGTACGTTATGGAAAATACAAGATTGGGAATTCCCCTGCTCTTCGCCGAAGAATGCGCACACGGGCACATGGCCATCGGTACAACGGTTTTTCCCACATCACTGGCGCAGGCAAGCACATTCAACAGAGATCTGATTTACAGGATGGGAGAAGCCATCGGAGTGGAAACAAGGGTACAGGGCGCCCACATCGGCTACGGCCCCATCATCGATATCGCCCGTGAACCGCGATGGTCCAGAATGGAAGAAACCTTCGGCGAAGACCCGATCCTGACCGGTATACTAGGCAGCTGCTTTGTCAAAGGATTGCAGGGAGAAGACATCAAAGACGGCAAACACGTCTACTCCACACTGAAGCATTTTGTCGCATACGGCATTCCAGTAGGCGGGCACAACGGCCGGCAAGCGATGATTGGCATGCGGGAACTCTTCACCGATCACCTGTCGCCTTTCAAAATGGCTGTCGATGCCGGCGCAAAAACAATCATGACCGCCTACAACTCCATCGATGGCATTCCCTGTACTTCGAACACGTACCTGCTGACCGATGTTTTAAGAGACCGATGGGGATTCGACGGGTTTATATTTTCCGACCTGGGAAGCGTGGAAGGGATCGCCACCTCACACAGAACCGTACCCGATATAAAACAGGCAGCCGTCGCTGCGCTGAAAGCAGGAGTGGATACCGATCTGGGAGGAAACGCCTACGGGAAAAATCTGGAGCAGGCGCTAAAAGAGAATCTCATAACCGCCGAAGAACTGGACAACGCCGTTGCCCGGGTACTGCGATTGAAGTTCGGGATGGGCCTGTTTGAAAATCCTTATGTGGATCCTGCACAAGTTTCCGCATTCGTCAGAAACGAAAATCACAAAAAAATCGCACGGGAAGTGGCAAAACAGGGAACGGTACTGCTTAAAAACACCGACAATCTCCTGCCATTATCCAGAGATATAAAAAGTATTGCCGTAATCGGGCCAAATGCCGACAACACCTACAATCAACTCGGTGATTACACCGCTCCGCAGGAAAGAGAAAATATCACCACCGTTTTAGACGGCATAAAAAAAGCGGTACATCCGTCAACAACCGTACGATACGTAAAAGGATGCGCCATCCGCGACACCACACAAAGCAACATTCCCGAAGCCGTGAAGGCCGCCCTCCTATCTGATGTCACGGTCCTGGTAGTCGGAGGATCAAGCGCCAGAGACTTCAAGACCGAATACGTAGAAACCGGTGCTGCTGTTGTTCCGGGTGCAAAAGAGGAAATCATCTCCGATATGGAATCGGGCGAAGGATACGACAGGAACTCACTTCTCCTGCTGGGTGACCAGGAAGAACTGATGGAGGCACTAATAGAAACAGGTAAACCGCTTATCGTTATCTATATCCAGGGAAGGCCGTTGAAAATGAACCTGGCCTCCGAAAAAGCGAATGCGCTGCTGTGCGCATGGTATCCGGGACAGGAAGGCGGACATGCTATTGCCGGTATTTTATTTGGCGACCACAACCCCGCCGGACGATTACCGGTCTCCATACCGCGTTCTGCCGGCCAACTGCCCGTTTACTATTCGTTAGGCAGGCAAAACAAATACGTAGAAGGAGAGGGTTCTCCGCTTTATTCTTTTGGGTATGGACTGAGTTACACCCAATTCAAATACGACGGCCTGAAAATAACCCGGGAAGAAGGGAAAACGACTGTTTCATGCAGTGTTTCAAATACCGGAGATTTTGACGGAGAGGAGGTCGTTCAACTTTACGTCAGGGACAACATCAGTTCTGTTTCCACTCCGCCCCTTCAGTTAAAAGATTTCTGCAGGGTATTTATAAAGAAAGGGGAATCACAGCCGGTAACGTTTACGCTCCAAGACGATCAACTGTCGTTATTCAATGCTCAAATGGAGGAAGTTACCGAACCCGGGGAATTTACAGTCATGATCGGAGCGGCTTCCAGCGATATCCGGCTGAGGGGAAGTTTTCTATGCCCGTGACGTTCCCGGCTATTGTAAGGTTAAGCCGGGCAAGGATTTAACGTTTATTTAATTCTTTTTTTCTTTAATGTCGGGATAATATCGTAATTTTGGCCTCCGAAAAAACATTCAACATTTAATAATTTCAATTATGAGCTTTTTAACAAACGAAAAATTAACCATCGTTGGCGCTGCCGGAATGATTGGTTCAAACATGGCGCAAACTGCGGCAATGATGCGTTTAACCCCGAACATCTGCTTATACGACCCCTTTGCTCTGGGCCTGGAGGGTGTTTACGAAGAAATGCGCCATTGTGGATTTGAAGGAGTGGATTTTACGTTCACCACCGATATCCGGGAAGCATTCACCGGCACAAAATACATGATTTCTTCGGGCGGTGCTCCGCGAAAAGACGGCATGACCCGCGAAGATTTGTTGAAAGGCAATGCGGAGATTGCAGCTCAACTGGGTAAAGACATCAAGGCTTACTGCCCCGATCTGAAACACCTTACCGTTATTTTTAATCCTGCCGACATTACCGGCCTGGTGGCCCTTATTCACTCGGGTCTGAAACCGGGCTGCGTTACCACACTGGCCGGACTGGACAGTACCCGTTTACAAAGCGAACTGGCAAAACATTTCGGTGTAAAACAGAGCCAGGTTACCAATACCCGCACCTATGGCGGACACGGCGAGCAAATGGCTGTTTTTGCCTCTACGGCAAAAGTTGACGGAAAACCGTTAACCGACCTCATCGGCACACCCGAGCTCACAAACGAAGACTGGGATGCCCTTAAACTAAGAGTAACCAAAGGGGGCGCAAACATCATTAAACTGCGTGGACGCTCATCGTTCCAAAGCCCGTCATATGTATCGGTAGAAATGATCCGCGCCGCCATGGGTGGAGAGAAATTCGGATGGCCTTCAGGATGTTACGTAAACACCGCCGATTTTCCGAACATCATGATGGCAATGGAAACCGACATTACGAAAGACGGCGTAGTCATAAACGAGACCAAAGGAACCGACAGCGAAATGGCAGCCCTGAAAGAGAGCTACCAACACCTGGCGAAGCTACGCGATGAGGTCATCTCCATGGGAATCATCCCTGCAACGGATCAATGGAAAACGGTAAATCCAAATTTATAAATTTATGAAAAACTCCGGGAAAAATCCCGGAGTTTTTTTGTAGTATCACTACAGGAGGCTCCAAGCTACCGTCAACCCGGCCATCACGATAGAGATCATACTCATTAGTTTAATCAAAATGTTGAGTGAAGGCCCGGATGTATCCTTGAACGGGTCACCGACAGTATCCCCTACCACGGTGGCTTTGTGTACGTCACTGCCTTTTCCGCCCAGGTTACCTTCCTCCACGTACTTCTTGGCATTGTCCCACGCACCGCCGGAGTTTGCCATAAAAACAGCCAACACAAATC
>ENA-UOOR01001348-UOOR01001348.1-fermentation-metagenome-genome-assembly--contig:-NODE-1348-length-29468-cov-93.654303_pt1 | contig 29468 bp, 29 predicted proteins | sample MGYA00245780_ERZ724029 | MGnify/ENA primary metagenome ERZ724029 (study PRJEB28704, sample SAMN03018315) | fermentation metagenome | biome: anthropogenic terrestrial biome; feature: soil... | reverse complement strand
AAAACTACTTCTGTTTTTTAACAATATGTACAGCCTCGCCTAGAACATCTGCACAAGCTTCGAAGAGAGCTTCTGAGTAAGTGGGATGTCCGTATATAGTTTTGATTACTTCGTCCACGGTGATTTCCATTTCCATAAGCAACGATGCCTGGTTAATGATTTCAGCTGCCGCGGGACCTACAATATGCACACCAAGAATCTCGCCATATTTGCTGTCGGCGATCACTTTCACAAAACCAACATTATCACCGGATGCCATAGCCCGGCCGTTGGCAGCAAAATCAAAACGGCCAATACGAACGTCGTATTTCTCGCGTGCCTGTTCTTCCGTAAGACCAACCATAGCCACTTCGGGATGGGTATAAACTACCGAAGGAGCGGAATGCAATTTAAGTTCGCGATGATTGCCTTTTACAGCATTATCAGCTGCCACTTCACCCATGCGAAATGCTACATGCGCCAGCATCTTTATAGCATTCACATCGCCGGGTGCATAAATGCCTTTCACACTGGTTTCCATATATTTGTCAACCTTGATCCGGCCGCGCTCCATTTCAAACTGAATATCTCCCATCCCTTCGGTATCCGGTAAGCGTCCGATAGAAATCAGGACCTTATCAGCAATGACCGATTCTCCTCCTTCAATTTTAACTTCCACCTTGCCTTTTTTATCGGCAAGCTCAGTAATCTTGGTAGAAGTCATTATTTTCACGTTCTTCTTTTTCAGCAACTTGGTAAGTAATGCCGACGCTTCAGTGTCCACTGACGGAATAATCCTGTCCATCATCTCGATAACGGTTATTTTTGTTCCGAGCGCCTCAAATGCCTGAGCCATCTCTATACCGATAACACCTCCGCCAATCACCGCCAGCGTTTCGGGCAGTACGTCCAGCGCCAACAAATCATCACTGGTTAATACATTCGGATTATCAATACCCGGAATGTTTATTCTGGATACTTTTGACCCTCCCGCTAGAATAATTTTGTCACCTTTTATCACCGTGGAATCATCCACTACCACATCTTTGTTTTTATTGATTCGGGCAACTCCTTTGAAAATGTCCACTTTGTTGCTTCTCAGCAATGCTTCTACACCGCTTGTCAGCTTTTTTACCACCGAGTTTTTGTGCTGAACCACCCGAGGCATATCTATTTTGTACTTAACGCTTTCAAAAATGATTCCACGTGAAGCAGCCATCTCCATACCCTCGATAATTTCACCACTTTTGAGATATGCTTTCGTCGGAATACATCCCAAGTTAAGACACGTTCCTCCAAATTCTTTTTTTTCCACAATGGCCACTTTTGCCCCCTGTTGTGCAGCACGGATAGCAGCCACGTATCCAGCAGGTCCGCCACCAATGACGATCACATTGTATGAATCTTCGAGCCTTGTCATTGATTTGTCAGCAGCCTCTTCTTCAACCGGTTTCTCCTCTTCATATGCCTGCGGAACAATTTCCTCGCCTTCTTGTCCGATATAACCGATAACTTCCGTTACCGGAACAGTATCTCCGTCGTGACGGAGAATTTTAAGGAGCACGCCTGTTGCCTCGGCTTCAAGTTCCATACTTGTTTTATCGGTCATGATTTCGAGGATAATTTCACCTTGAGTCACAGGATCTCCTTCTTTTTTTAACCACTTTACAATTTGCCCTTCGGTCATGTCGATTCCCGCTTTGGGCATTATAATTTCGTATGCCATGTTTTGAGTTATGAGTTATGAGTTTTAAGTAAACCTCAAACGTTAAATTAATAATGTTAACGGATTTTCAAGCAGTTGCTTCAGGTCCGTCATGAATTTTGCCGCTGTAAGTCCGTCAATGATGCGATGATCACTGGTAAGGCTGACTTTCATTACCGGACGGATTACGGCCTCACCGTTGCGGACCACAAGGGTATCTTTTGTCGATGAGACGCTTAAAATGGCTGCATTCGGCTGATTGATGATTGCCGTAAAATGTTCCACGCCATACATTCCCAAGTTGCTGATGGTAAATGTACTTCCCGTTTGTTCATCGGGCAGCAACTTTTTCGAAAATGTGCGTTCGGTAACGTCTTTCAAAGCTACTACCAGTTCGCTGAGCAACATTTTATCGGCATTTTTCACTACCGGCACCAGCAATCCCTCGTCCAATCCAACCGCCATTCCTAAATTCACGTAGTTGTGGAAAGTGATCTCGGTAACCTCGTTATTCAAGCTCGCATTGATGTATTTGTGTTTCATCAATGTTTTCACCACAGCAAACGAAATCAGATCGGTAACAGTCAGCTTTTTATCCGTTTTCTCCTTTATCGGATCCATCAATTTTTTGCGTAACTCAAGCAGTTCAGCCATATCTATTTCCCAGGTTTGAATAAACGAAGGGATCGAGAAATAACTTTCCGACATACGTTTTGCTATTACCTTGCGCATCATGCTCAACGGCTCGGTTTCGGTACTTACGGCTGCTTCCACCTTAACAGAGACATCGGGTTTGCTATCGGCAGGTATTACCTGAAGCTGCTTACTTATTCCCGAAAGAATTTTTGGTGCTGCCGTAGCTTCAGCAAAATCATTCCGGGTAAGGCGGGCTTTCAATACAGGATCAGAGATGAGCAACAGCACATCGTCCTTCATGATTTTATCGTTGTGACCGGTGCCCCTGACACCTTTCAGATCAATGTGATGTTCTTCAGCAATTCTGCGTGCGAGCGGCGAGACGTGAATTTTACCCTGAAAATTCCATCCGGCAACATCTTCTTTATGAACGCGTCCCTTATAACCTGTACCGGTCACATTTGTAAGCGTCACGTTCATTCGTTTAGCCAGCAATCTTGCTGCAGGAGTGGCTCTAACTAATTGTCTTTCTTCCATAAACCTCCTCTATCACCTTTTATTAACCAATTTGAGGATGTATTTTTTAATCCTTTCAACACTGGGTAGCATGGCTGCTTCAAGTTTGGCGTTGTAAGGAACGGGAACGTCTTCTGCCGCCAATCGCAGAATGCGGCCGTCGAGGTAATCGAAGGCATCGCTTTCGGCAATCATGGCGGCAATTTCACCGATGAAACCACCGGTTTTGTGCGCATCGTTAACGAGCAGCACACGACCGGTTTTTTTCACCGAATTAAGAACGGCTTCTTTGTCAAGCGGTATCAATGTTCTCAAATCAACCACTTCTACGCTTACCCCATCAGCCTCCCGTACCTGGTCGGCCGCCTGTAATACGCGTTCAAGCATTCTTCCATACGTAACAACAGTTACGTCCTTGCCCTCTCGTTTAAGTTCGGCTTTGCCTAATGGAATGGTAAATTCCGGATCGAGAGGAACTTCTCCTTTCATGTTGAATTGCGCTTTATATTCAAGGAAAATAACGGTGTTATTGTCCCTGATAGCGGATTTAAGTATTCCTTTTACATCGGCAGGTGTTCCCGGGGCAACAACCTTGAGTCCCGGGATGTGAGTAAACCAGGCTTCGAGCGACTGAGAATGTTGTGCAGCGGCACCCACTCCCGATCCTGCCGCGCAGCGAAACACAACAGGTACCTGTCCTTTTCCGCCGAACATATATCGGGTTTTTGCTGCCTGATTCACTATATTGTCCATCATATAAACAATAAAGTCCATAAAAGTTACATCAACAATGGGGCGCAGGCCGGTCATGGCTGCTCCGATGGCACAACCGGAAATAGCATTTTCAGAAATTGGCGTGTCGCGAACGCGTTCCTTACCAAATTCCTGAAGCATCCCTACCGATGTTCCGAAGTCGCCACCAAAAATACCCACGTCTTCACCCATAAGAAACACGTTTTCGTCACGGCGCATTTCTTCTGACATTGCCAAAATAATGGCATCTCTTACAGACATTACTTTAGTTTCGTTTTCCATTTTTTATTATTGTTGCTGAGAGCTTGGTGCAGAGGCTTAGGGTCAATCTGTACAATGAATCACCTTTGCTGTTAGCTTTTTTGCTCTGTATCGTTTTGTTGTATTTTGAGTTACTGATTGTAAAGGAGCGGCATTCCGCATCCCTAAGTCTTAATCTGCAAAAATATCTTCGAAAGCCGATTCCAGAGTTGGTTCGGGGCTTTCCATCGCAAATTTCACAGACGCTTCAACGGCGTCCATGGATTTACGGTCTATATCATCCAACTCTTCTTCGGAAGCTAGATTATTTTCCATCATATATTTTTTGTACTTGACAATCGGGTCTTTTTTCTTCCATTCATCCACCTCCTGTTTGGTACGGTATTTTCCGGGGTCTGAAGTTGAATGTCCGTACCAGCGATACGTGAGTGACTCAACCAAGACAGGCCCGTTTCCGCTGCGGACATAATCCACCAGCTCGACAAATTTGTTGTAAACAGCCAACAAATCATTTCCATCTTCGATAAGATGTCCTGGGACGCCGTAGGCGCTAGCACGCTGGTAATTGTAATCTATGTTGATTACGCTCGAAATAGGAGTACTGATTCCGTAAAAATTATTGATGGAATAGAAAATAACCGGTAACTTCCAAATGGATGCCATATTCATTGTTTCGTGAAAAGTACCTTCATTCACCGCTCCGTCACCAAAAAAACAGACGACAATCTTTCCGGTTTTTTTCATTTGTTGTGTCAGGGCAGCTCCGATAGCCATTCCCATTCCACCCCCCACAATTCCGTTGGCACCAAGATTTCCCTTATCCAGATCGGCTATATGCATTGAGCCTCCTTTTCCTTTACAGGTTCCTGTCGCTTTTCCCATAATTTCGGCCATCATCTCGTTAAGGTCTATTTCCATAGCAATGGTCTGCCCATGGCCGCGATGGTTGGAAGTAATTAAATCACCTTCCGACAGAGCAGCAATTGCACCCACATTGGCTGCTTCTTCACCTACCGAAAAATGCGTCATCCCGGGAACCTGGCCTCTCTTCACCATGTAATTGACCTTTTCGTCGAAATTACGGATATCGCACATTAACTTATGCATGTGCAGTAATTTTTCCTTGGGTATTTCTTGTTTAGCTGTTGATTTTTTAGATTTTGCCATAATATATTTAGTTGTAATATTGGATCAAACCTATCTCGTATTACCTGAATCAGTAACAATAACATTTTTTGAATGATATTTGTTTAACACATATCATTTTTTTATCGGTGATAAAGCGGGTTGATTGAAATCCTGATTCTGTGATTTTTCTACAAAGTTATTTAGAATTGTTTTAAATTACAAAACCGTTTAGTTTATTTAACCATTGCGTTTCTATTTTTCGGTTAAAATAAGCGTTGCCAGTCAAAAGTATTATTGCTTACCCCACAGATAAGGGTAGTGTCAAACTTGTTCGGATTGTGTTAAGACGAGTAATAATCGAATAAAATTTATTGTTGCAGTTATGCTTTGATTTTTGGAAAAGTTATGAGAAAAAGCAACCCACCCTCGGGGCGATTTTTGGCTACGATGTTACCCTTGTGTAAAAGCACTGCATTTTTAACGATAGACAAACCTAAGCCTGAACCGCCGGTATCACGAGTACGTCCTTCGTTCACCCTGTAAAACCGTTCAAAAATCTTTACGAGGTGTTTCTCCTCCACCCCAACTCCGTTATCGTGAAATTCGAAGTACACAGCATCATCAGTTTCCATGTAACACCTAAGCACAATCTGAATAGACTTGCCAGCATATGCTAAGGAGTTTTCCACAAGGTTTCGGAAAATGGAATACAGGAGTGTGCGGCTGCCATAAATAACCACACTATCCGCTACCTCGATAGTAAATGTGGTGTTTTTTTCAAGGAATATATGGGCTAAATCAGATTTCAATTCATCAAGAAGCAATTTTATAAAAACGGGTTCTTTAACAAACCGGTCCGCAGCCTCTTCTATTTTAGTCAACATGCTTATATCCTGTATTAATTCGGATAACCGAATGGTTTGAACATACGCTCGATCAATAAAAACCTGCTGACGGTCTGTATCTTTGGGGTCAAGGTTAAGTATGGTCTCCAGATAACCACGGATACTGGTAACCGGTGTCCGGAGTTCATGAGCGATATTGTTGGTCATCTCCTGCTTGAGCAAGCGTCGCTTTTCAGCCTTAGTAATGTCGCTGATATAAATTTCAAAATTTTTATCTTCGAAAATAATGACCCTGATATTGAACTGCTTACCGTTTTTTTCTATACGCGTCGAGAACACATTTTCAGTACGGTCGGCCGAAGCTAGAAAAGCATCAATCTCTTCAAAATCAGGATCGGAAAATAAATATTCATCTTCCAACACGGGTTTATCTGCTATAATATTCAAAAATTGCAGAAAATGGGAGTTGGCGTAGATTTTCTTCCGTTCTTCGGAAAAAATGGCAATCCCCTCTTCGGAAAATTGAAAATGCTGAATAAGTTTTTCTCGCTCCAAAGCCAGTTTTTTCCGGTTTTCTTTCAATAAATTGTAATTCTCCACGATCTCGGCACTAACCTCTCCTACCTCATCGTCGGGAAACTCGAACGCTGTTTTTGTAGGCCTACCATTCTTCAGGTTTACCGCAAATTCCTTTAACTCTTTAATTGATTTGGAAAATTTATTGGCAAAATAGAACATCATCAGCGCACATACAATGAAAAACAAAATGATGAAATACATGAAACTGTTTTTGGAATTAAGAAACGGCCTCACTTCCACCTCGTAGGGCAAGGCAACGCGAATAAAATATGCTCCGTCGTAATTCCTGGCATAATATAAATACCGGATATGGTTACTGTCCGACATTCGTATGTTGGAACCGCTACCTGAAACCATTGCCTTTTGAATTTCGGGACGGTCTGTATGATTAGTCATCCTCTTCTCGTCCAGCAGATTATCATACATTACTCTGCCCGTCTTATCAATAATAGTCAAACGTAGGTTATCGGATAAATACGCTGTTAATTCATCCATCCGTTGTATGCTATCCGGGAATACAATATGCCGGCCTTTTATGTAGCGGTGAATAAAACCGGCATTTCCGTCAAGCATATTTTCAAGGCTTTTCGTACGTTCGTGCCGGACTTGCTTTTGTTCAAACAAAATAATCCCCGCCGTAAAAACTGCAATGATTACGGAGAAGTACAGCAAGATTCTTTTTCGGTATGACAGCCGGAAACTCATTCTGTCGTTTTTGGCTCTGAATTCAGGTAATATCCGAATCCTGAACGATTTACAATAATTGATGAATATTCGCCTAATTTTTTCCTGAGGCGAGTTATGTGCACATCTACTGTTCTGTCGAGAACAAACTCGTTGTCACCCCAAACCTGATTCAAGATTTCGCTGCGGGTATAAACGTTCGGGGAGGTTTGCGACAACAACGAAAGAATTTCAAACTCTTTTTTCGTGAGTGTAACTTCAACATCATCTATGGTCACCCTGTTATTAAGAATATCAATGGTTAATCCCTCATGCTGCCAGAGTGTCTGCGTCTCTTTCTTATTTAAACGGACTCTTTTTAAAACCGATTTTACCCTTGCGATCAGTTCTTTTACAGAAAAAGGTTTAGACACATAATCATCACCGCCTAAGGAGAAGCCCGTCAGCATATCGTTTTCGGTGTTTTTTGCCGTCAGAAATATGATGGGGACACTCTTTCCTTCTTTTCTGAGTCTCTCGGCCATTTTAAAACCCGACATCCCCCCCATCATAACATCCAGAATAATCAGATCGTGCCTGTCGGTAAGAATTGACAATGCCTCTTCAGCCGAATTAGCCAAATCTACTTTGTACCCTTCATTTTCAAGATTAAACTGAAGAATATCGCAAATGTCTTTTTCGTCGTCTACAACCAGAATTCTTTCTTCCATAACTGATAAAATTGATGTTTATTAAGATTCCTCTTCTGTTTTAAATGGCAATGACTTTTTTAGTTCTTTATCGTGCCGGACATCTTTTCCCTCCAACAGAAAAATAGCAGATTCTGCCATATCTACTGCTTTATCGCCAATACGTTCAATGTAATAAGCAATATTGTTAAGATTTACAATATTAATAAGCATTTGATAACTAGTGACTTTTTCTTGAAAACCTTCAGCCAGTTTGCGTTCCATTTTTCGTTCCATCTTGTCTACTTTATCGTCCATCAAAATGGTATTGTAAGCCATTTGGTTGCTCGAACCCGAAACGGAAAACACCGCATTTTTAAGCATTCCGTCTGTATGCACAAGCATTTTCCCCATCAATTTAATATACGTATCGAAACCATCGAGCGAGAAATCTATCTTTTTAATTGACTCGGCAACATTTTGGATAAGATCCCCCACACGTTCCAAGGAAATAGTCATGTCGTAATAAGCCATAATCTTTCTCAAATCTATGGCTACAGGATTGAAGAACATGATGCTGTTTATTACTTTTTCTTTTATGGTGATATCCAACGAATCGATAATTTTTTCGTTCTTCTTCATCAGTATAAAGAGATCTTCATTTTTTTCTGTCAAAAGATGTTGCGTGTTTGCCAATTGTTCCAATACAATTTCAGAAAGAAGCTGGAAGTCACTGTTCAATTGGTTGAAGTATTTTTCTTTTATACTGACGCCAGACGCGCTTAACAGGTTGTCGGATTCTTTGTTATTCGTTCCCATGATTGCAGTTATTAGAAAATTGATTTCACATACAAAGATAACCAACTATCCGAATACACCGGTCAGGTATTCTTCGGTTTTTTTATTCCGGGGTTTCGTAAACATGTGGCGTGTGTTGCCGTATTCAATCAAATTCCCCAGATACATAAACATGGAATTGTCCGAAATCCGTGCAGCCTGCGACATGTTGTGAGTAACAATCAGGATAGTGTATTTCGATTTCAAATCCAACAGTAATTCTTCAATTTTGTTAGTCGATATCGGATCAAGTGCTGAGGTAGGCTCATCCATTAACAACAATTCCGGTTTCAAGGCCAGCGTGCGGGCTATACACAGTCGTTGCTGCTGTCCGCCCGAAAGGAACGAACCACGTTTGGTCATCACGTCTTTTACCTCATCCCAAAGTGCCACCGAAACAAGGCTTTGCTCCACGATACGGTCTTTCTCCTGTCTATTTAAACGTATGCCGTTAAGGGAATAACCGGCCAATACGTTATCATAAATACTCATTGTTGGAAACGGATTGGGCTGCTGAAAAACCATTCCCGCCATACGACGCACTTCCATTGGATTCATCTGCAGTACATTCTTCCCTTTCAGGAGAATTTCTCCCGTCGTCTTCACACTGGGATACAAGTCGTGCATACGGTTAATGGCACGCAGCAAGGTGCTTTTCCCGCATCCCGACGGCCCCATAATTGCCGTGATGGTATTGGGGAATACATCTGCAGATACTTCATTCACTGCTTTTTTGTCCGGTGTGTATGCTACCGACACCGATTTTAATTGTAGGATAGGCTTATTGCCGTTATAATTTATATCTTCCATTTGCGTGCTACGATTTTTGCCAGCCAGTTTAAAAGAAATATGACGATAAGGAGCAGTAATGAGGTTGACCAAATTAAATCGACCAAGTTGGGATCGTTGTAAAAATCCCAGATCAGAAGTGGAATAGCGCTTGTTGGCTCCATCAAGTCCCAGTTTACCACAGTTGCCCCCAGGGCCGTCAACATCAGGGGTGCAGTCTCGCCCATTACCCGGGAGACAGCGAGTAAGATCCCGGTAAAAATTCCACCGAATCCCGAGGGAAGCAATATCTTGAAAACCACGTTCCTGTAGGAAGAACCTAATGCCAGTCCTGCTTCCTTATAGGAACGAGGCAGCATTTTCAGTGTCTCTTCGGTTGAACGTACCACCATAGGCAGCATCATTATCGTCAGCGCCACGCTTCCGGCCAGGGCAGAATACCCGCCCAAAGGCTTCACAACCCATGCGTACGCGATAATTCCAATAACAATTGAAGGCATTCCCTGCAACAAGTCAGTCAGGTAGCTGACCAACCGAGCAAACTTTTTTTGCGGGTTCTCCGAAAGATAAATCCCAATCAGCAATCCCAGCGGAATGGTCAGAAGAATAGCTACTCCAACAATGAGCAGAGTTCCGGTTATTCCGTTCAGGATTCCTCCGGGTATGGATTCGCCGTTGATACGTGATAGCATAGCATCCATCGACGACGGTGTCACTTCAGAAAACAGCTGTAGGTTGAAATTTTTGTATCCCCTGGATATTACTTCCCACAAAATGAAGAATAACGGCAGCATCGATAAGGCCGACAATGCACAGACAAGAACAAACACCAATTTGTCCTTGCTGCTTCGATACCTTATGCTTGTTTGTTTCCTCTCCATCATACCCTCGACAAGTGTTTCATTACCAGTTTTGCTATAAAATTGATAATTGCCGTAATTAAAAAAAGCAACAACCCGATAGCGATCAACGCACTTAGTTTCAACCCGTCAGCTTCACCAAATTGATTGGCAATAATGCTCGCCATGGTGTTTCCTGTATCGGCCAACCCTTTCGGAACATGATTGGTATTCCCGATAAGCATGGTTACCGCCATAGTCTCGCCCAGTGCTCTACCGAGCGCCAAGATATATGCGGCTACAATCCCGGAGCCGGCCGTTGGCAAACTGATGTGTTGAATAACCTCCATTCTTGTCGCACCCATACTGTAAGCACCTTCTTTCAGGTTATTGGGAACCATCGACAAAAATTCTCCGCTCAGTGAAGAGGCATAAGGAATAATCATGATCGCCAGTACGACTGATGCCGTAAAAACTCCGAATCCCTGAGAATTTATCCCTAAATCTACCACAAGCGGGCGTATGGCATAAAATCCCCACAAACCATAAACAATGGAAGGAATTCCAGCAAGTAAATTGACAACCGAACTCACAAACGAGGAAATCTTAGTCCCTTTGAAATATTCTCCGGTGAACAAAGCCACAGGCAATGAGAACAGAAGACAGATCAATAATGCAAACGATGCCGTAAAAAGTGTTCCCACAACAAAAGAAAACGCTCCGTACTCTTCGGTTGCCGGCCTCGGATCCCACTCGGAATTTGTAATAAAACCGAGAAAACCATATTCTCTGAAAGCTTCTGAAGCACTACCCACCAAAGCGTAAATTATTCCGGCTGTAAGTAGCAAGACGCTTGCTGCAGCCGTAAACAAAATAGCTTTAAACAAGTTATCTTTCATCTCTTAACGTTTTGCCAGGGTAACGGATCCGGATTGGCAGACTGCAGGACCTTGCCTCCGTAATGGATTTCCGAAATTAACTTTTGTGTCTTTATCAACGCCTGCTCCGACAAGGGGGCGTAATTAATTTTCGCTGCGACTTCCTGCCCTTCGGGTGAGAGCACGTAGGTGAGCAAATTGACTAAATCCCGGGCATCCTTTTCGGTTCTGTTTGCATATTGCTGGTTTTTGTACACCAAAATCCATGTCAACAGACTGATTGGGTAAGCATTGGGATCGGCAGAATCGGTAAGCGTGACCCGCATATCATCGGGTAAATCCACGTTAGCAGCAGCCGAGATAGTTTCAAGTGTGGCATCTACATAATTACCGGATTTATTTTTAAGTTTTGCCGTAGACAGCTTTAATGTGAGTGCATATTCAGAACCGATGTAACCGATAGCCCCTTCGGTTTGCTGAACAATTCCCGCCACTCCAGGGTTCCCTTTCGCGGCTATTCCGGCACTCCACTTCAGGGCTTTTCCTTTTCCCATGCTTCGTTTCCATTTATCACTCACCTCGCATAAATAATCGGAGAAATTAAACGTGGTACCGCTGCCATCGGATCGGTAAACAGGTGTAATTCTCAGATCGGGTAGTTCTACATCCGGATTTTCCTGAGCAATAAGCGGATCGTCCCAACGGATGATATTGCCCATAAAAATTTCAGCAACCAACTCGCCAGTCAACCGCAAGCTGTCAACGCCCGGAAGCGTGTAAGCCATCACCACACCTCCCATACAGGTGGCTATATGAACAACTTCAGCATTCATTGATTTCAATTCCTTATCGGAAAGAAAAGCGTCGCTGGCTCCAAAATCCACGGAGTTATCGCGCAAACTCCGGATACCGCCTCCACTGCCAATGGCTCCGTAGTTCACGGTCATGCCCGGATTCACACGCATATAGTCGCGAAAAACAATGTTGTAGAAAGGATATGGGAAAGTAGCTCCGGCACCCGATATAGCAGAGTTGCCTTTAATGGGTGAATTTTGATTGACACAAGAACCTAAAACAAGTACGATGGCTGGAAACAGTAGAATCTTTTTCATCAAAACCTTAAAGTCTATCTGTAAGTGAGGGCAAAGTTACAATTCTTATGTTACAAAACTGTTACTTTTTTGTTACGAAATTATTAAGATTTTAAGGCGGTTAAATGATGCTTAAAGCAAGTCTTATTCCATTTACACTTATACCGTGAAATCTGGACAAGTGCAGGATACTCACAATAATAAACAACGTATTTTTTTGATAAAACTAACTAAAAACCATACCTCCCAAAATAATATAACCCATTGTATTATTACCTGATAAAAAATATTACTCATTCAGATTTTGTAAATAATTTGCTTTTATCCGTTGCGTAGGTTTTGCGCAAAAGTAACATTGCTCTATATTTGTATCCTAATTCTAAAACAACATGTTTCTAAAGAAATATTTTTCCCTTCTTTCCTGGTCTGTAATCATTATTCTTCAGGCATGCAACACTACTCATAACTATGATGAGTTAAAAGAGGGCGATTTACTGTTTATTGTCGGAAAAAGCAAATCAGAACAGACCAGTGCCATTAAAAGAAGCACATCACAAAAAGAAGAAGTTCCTTATTCCCATGTAGGCATAGTAAAATTCGATAAAAAAGACGTATACGTCATAGAAGCTACCCCCTCGGATGGAATCATCCAGACGTTGCTTTACGAATTCATACAGAAAGCCGAAAAACGAAAAGGAAGACCCCTGATTGCAGTAGGAAGGGTAAAACCTGAATTTCAATACATTGTTCCACTTGCCGTTGAAAACGCCGGAGATCTGCTAGGTAGACCTTATGATTACGCCTATGAAGAAGGGAACGATGCGTATTACTGTTCCGAGCTTGTTCGCTTCTCGTATTTAGATTCCTTACGTAACCCGATTTTTCCTGCTGTTTCTATGACATTCAAAAACAAGGAGACAGGCGAAACTGAAGCTTATTGGGAAAAACACTTTGCCGGACTGCAACTGGAAATTCCCGAAGGAAAGTCAGGGACAAATCCCGTTGATATGTCGAAATCGCCCATTATTGATATAGTTCACAAGTATTATTGACAGTATGCGATACTCTTTTATGCTTTTCTTGTTGTGTTGCTTTTTTACAGGATGCGTGAAGGAAGAAACTGACAACCGGGATACCGGATTTATTGTTGCGGTAGGTGATCCGGCTCCAGATTTTCAGATACACTATCAGGACGGAAACACACAATCACTGAAATCACTTCGCGGAAAAGTAGTTTTAATCCAATTTGCCGCCAGCTGGTGCAAAGTATGTCAGGATATTATGCCGCTTATGGAAAGGGAGTTTAATCTCAGATATAAATCGCATCCCGACTTTACCCTTTTTGCCGTTTGCAGAGGACAAACTCCGGAAGAAGTTCAGCAGTTCGCTGAAAAAGTCAAGGTAACTTATCCGCTTACGCTGGATGAAGACGAATCTATTTTCAGGCTGTATGCACTTGCCAAAGCCGGAGTAACACGAAATGTACTGATAGATAAGGACGGAAAAATAGTCTATTTAACCCGCCTTTACAACGAACAGGAATTTGCTCAATTAAATAAAACAATAGATTCGTTGTTGCAACCGTGAAAAATGTCTTGTTAAGGTAAAAAAGTTTATTAAAGTCGGGGATACCTGTTTCACTTAACGAAATAGTTGTATTTTTGTTTTTTTAAACAAAAATATGGACAATTATTCAATCAAAGAAACAACACCAAAAGAAGCCAGGCCTCGCAGACTAAATCCAATAACCGACTGGTTTATAAGACTTATCAAGGGAATTGTAGTAGGAATTGGTTTTATTCTACCCGGATTATCGGGAGGTGTACTGGCGGTAATTGTGGGAATGTATGATCCGCTGATAAAATTCCTGGCTAACCTGAAAGATAAATTCCTTAAAAATATAATGTTCTTCCTGCCTTTTGCCATCGGCGCTGCGGTTGGAATTGTACTTTTTGCAGTAGTGGTGGAAAAAGCCTTCGGAAAATATGCTGCTCAGTTCGTTTGTTTATTTGTTGGCTTTGTTGCCGGGACATTCCCGTCGTTATTTAAAACTGCCGGAAAACAGGGACGAAAGAACAAAGATTTTCTTGTCCTTATCCTCTCTGCGGTTGGAATTTTTACGCTGATGCTTGCGGGGGGAAAGCAACTGACCGAAGTAAACCCACACATATTATCTTGGCTTGCATCGGGATTACTGATGGGTTTGGGATTGATTGTTCCCGGGCTAAGCCCTTCCAATTTCCTGATTTACTTTGGCATGTACGATAAAATGGCTACAGGGATCAAAGATTTTGATTTTGCAGTAATTATTCCGTTGGTAATCGGATTTATTCTCTGTGTAATTCTATTCTCAAAAATTGCGGCATATCTTTTCAAAAAATATTATCCGGGGATGTATCATTTTATTCTCGGTTTGGTGATTGGATCTTCGTTGGCAATCTTTCCGACAGTTGTATTTCCTGCTTTCCAATCCGATCAATTAGCAACAGCCGGACTTAGTTTTACCGGAGCACTTCTTTTCTGTTTGGTGCTTTTTGTAGCAGGGACGGTTGTATCGTATCTTTTCAGTAAACTGGAAGAAAAATATCCGAGGGAGGAAATATTTTAAATGGCGAAACTTAACAAACAGCAAGGTCACTTGGCGTTGTTTACGTCCAGCCTAGTTTTTGGTTTGAATATTCCCATTGCACGCACCATAACCCCCGGCATAGTGGATCCGTTTTTAATGACGTTTCTCCGGATGTTCGGGGCGGCAGTTCTGTTTTGGATCGCGTCACTTTTTATTAAAAGAGAATTCGTTCCAAGAAAAGATATTCTCTTTTTTTTCTCTTCCGCTGTTTTTGCTATCGTAATCAATCAAGCCTCTTTTATCGTTGGATTGTCCAAAACCTCACCTATCGATGCTTCGTTGGTGGTAACCCTGTCACCCGTTATCACGATGTTGCTGGCCGCCATCTTTATCAAGGAACCTATAACGCTAGTAAAAGCCCTTGGAGTGCTTATAGGTGCCTCCGGAGCATTGGTCCTCATCCTGAGTAGCACGCATAATGGATCCGGCGGTAGTTTAGCCGGCAATCTGCTTGTTCTATTGTCCGTAACCTCCTATGCACTTTATCTGACACTCTTCAAAAACCTGATTTCACGCTATTCATCCATAACCTCCATGAAGTGGATGTTCCTGTTCGCCACCGTCCTCACTTATCCAATGAGCCATAGGGCAATTGTTGAAACCAACTTTACCACATTCGACACAAGTGTATATCTACGAATAGGTTATGTTGTAGCACTTGCCACTTTTTTCACCTACATGCTCATCCCCATCGGACAAAAGACATTACGTCCTACCACCATCAGCATGTACAATTATTTGCAACCAATCGCAGCTTCTTTTCTTGCAGTTGCCATCGGCATGGACCGGTTTGGATGGGACAAAATCATTTCCACCGTGCTTGTTTTCACGGGTGTCTATCTGGTTACGCAGAGTAAATCTCGTATAGAGACCACTACAGGCGTTGAAGATCAACTTTTCGGATAAAGATTTCCGCTCCTTCCGATTGAATCTGTATTTTTCCTTTTTGTGGTTTCACGTTGTAAATCCGATTCACCAGTTTGCCGTTCAGGTAGATAAGAAGATTGCTTCCTGTCGCATAACATTCTATCCGGTTCCATTGCCCTAAAGGCTTTTCCACATCGTCTGCACCGCGAAAACCTTTTTTATCTTCCCATTGCGGGTCTCGACTGTGCCAATCGATCCTTCCGCGTACGAAAGTCTTTACTTCTCCTTCAGGATCGTAAAAGTAGGCTCCTTCAAGCACACCGGGCTTGACGTTTGTTGTAGCCGAAAAGTTATCTGTACCATCACCTACGATGATGATATCTCCTGTTCCTCCTTCAATAATCTGGCTTTCTATGGAATGCATCCAGGTACCTCCTGAAGCTCCGTCTTCACCAACGGAATGCAACAATATACCGCTATCTCTTGCCCGGTCAGCGCGAGGTGCAAAAGTTCTTTCCCCCCATTTGAATTCAACGGTCAGTTTATAATTTTCAAACTCTTCATCAGTAGTAATACAACCAAACTCTTCGCCCGATATAAGAATGTTGCCGTTTTTTACGGTAAACACTTTATCAGGATCACTGTTTTTCCCTTTTCCCTTCAAAAAAGTGTACCATCCATCCAGGTTTTCACCATTAAACAACTGAATGTATTTTTGTGAAGTATTCATCCGTCCGGAAAATGAACCAGCCTTATCCAGAGGCCGCACATCCACACCTTCGTTAGTCATAACTACAGGCAGGATCTTACCATCGGGATCGAACTCCATTTTGTCGATACAGGTCATGCGGGAATTTCCGTCCTTTTCTGTCAGGGGGCGACGATGATATACCATGTACCACTCGTCCGTTCCAGGCACATTGATGACAGAATTATGGCCCGCTCCGTTAGCAATACGCCCGTCCTGCTGCAATACAATGCCTATACGTTCGAAGGGGCCCAACGGTGAATCGGCTATAGCATAAGCCACCCGGTAATCCGGCCCTGTCCATCCGCCTTCCGACCACATAAAATAATACTTCCCGTTACGGATAAACATAACTGAACCTTCTACATACCCTTCGGGCGTGATTTCCTTGAAAATTGTTCCGTCGTCGAACGGGATGAATCCGGTAAAATCACTGTTAAGTTTTGAAACGTTGCAGTGCTTCCATCCGCCGTAAAACATATAATATTGTTTGTCAATATCTTTGAACACAAATTGATCTATAGGTTGTGCCCCATTATGAAACTGATCGATTAACGGTTTTCCCAAGTAATCGCGGAAAGGGCCTTGGGGACGCTCTGCAATGCCTATGCCTATGCCACCATGATTTCCATTGTTCTGGATATCATTGGCTGCAAAAAAAAGGTAATATTTTCCGTCTTTCTCCACAATGGCAGGGGCCCACATGGCTTTTTTTGCCCACTTGACTTGAACGGTATCAATAATGTGGCTGTGCTTTGTCCAGTTCACCAGATCAGGAGACGAAAAGGCATCCATAAATACCTGCTGGTTGTAGGGAGCCGAGAAAGTAGGATAAATCCAGTATTTATCACCGAAAACCGTCGCTTCAGGATCGGCATACCAACCGGTAAAAACAGGGTTTCCCGATTTTTGAGCATTGAGTGCCGCATAAAACAGCAATAGCAGACTAAAGAACAAGATTTTTTTTTCCATTTGCATTGATTGTATTTTGGTAAAAAGCTAATCGTCACACAATCCGTGTATTTTTTCTCCATGATAATCGTGTATTCACCCTTACAAAGATAAAAATTATTTCCCAAAAAAAACTTAAAAACACAATGCACTTTAAGTTATGGACCAACCGGTTTTTTTTATCGACAAACGATGAATTATTCTGTACAAACAGCTAATATTTTCATTTAAATATATGATATTTAGACTATTAATTCAATAAAACTATAGTTAAACAGCCACTTTCTGATTAAACATTTCTTTATCTTTGAATGTCATAATAGCGATAAGTTTTTATTCAACGAATTATAAACACTAAAAAAAAATTGAGGTATGAAAAAGTATGCAATGTTTATGTTAGCTGCCATACTAACAATCGGCTTGCCGATCTCAGCACAAGACGGGCAAAGAAAACAACGGAGTAATGACAATCGGCTGCACCGGGAAATGAGAATGACGGCCAAAGAACGCGCCGAATGGATGGCTAAACAATTAGAGCTGACTGCCGACCAAACGGAAAAGGTACAGGCACTACTGGAAAAACAAGATGCCAAACGCACGGAGCAAATTACAAAACTCCGGGAGCAACGTGAACAGGAGATCACAAATCGCAACAAAAAACGAGAGCAAATACGTGCTCTGCGTGAAAATGAAAGTAAAGAAAACAGAGTCGAACTGGAAGGTATCATTGGAAAAGAGAAAATGGAAAAACTGAATACACTACGCGAATCACGCCGGCAGAGGTCACAAGCAGATCGTCAAGGTAAAAAGGCAGAAACAAGTAAAATTTAGGTTACCGACATTCTTTTTCTAGAAAATCAAAACGCCACCCTTCCTGGATGGCGTTTTGATTTTGTTATAAGCCTGTACTACATTGTTGCAAACTTCAAGCAAACCGGTTTGCTGACGTTAATATCTTGGCCAGTGTCGGTAAGAAGACCCGTTTCGTTGTTGATGGTAAAAACCTGAATCTTATTGTCATCTCGGCTAGCCACAAGTAACAACTTCCCGTTGGGTGTAATCACGAAATTCCGGGGATGCCTTCCGGTCGGCTGATAACCGGCCTTGGCAAGGGTCCCGTCGTCCGGATCAATCGAGAATATAGCTATACCATCGGCTTTAAGCCGGTTGGAAGCGTATAGAAATTTTCCGTCCGGCGATACGTGAATATCTGCACTTCCACGTAAACCTTCCACGGAGTCAGTAGCAATTACTTGTTTTTCTTTCAGGTCACCCCCGTCGTAATCATACACAATTACATCGCCCGACAACTCACCCAATAAATAAAAATACTTACCGTTGGGGTAAAAATCAAAATGACGTGGACCAGTACCGGCGGGAGTAGAGAATTCTTTCAGACTTGCCTGGGAAAGTACCGGCTGGCCCTCAAAAACCGAGCCAATAGCGTTATAGCGATATATTTTATCTGTCCCCAGATCAGCAGCAAACAGGAATTTTCCGTCAGGAGAAAATCGGACGCTGTGAAGGTGAGAACTCTCCTGCCGGGTAGTATCGGGTCCTGATCCCTCAAAACCAATCACGGGGTCGGCGGAAGATAATGTGCCGTCATCATTTACCTGAAATATAGAAATGCTTCCACCTCCATAATTTGCCGTGAGAACACTTTTGCCTGTTTTATCAATTTCAATAAAGCACGGTCCCGGACTTTCGGTGTTGCTCGAATTCAAATACTGAAGCACTCCTCTGCCTTTATCAAACGCAAATGTAACGGCAGTACTCTCTCCATCGCCGTTTTCACCTACAGCGTACACAAATTTCTCGTCAGGACTTACCACCAGATACGATGGATTCACGGCTTCGGCCAAGCTCAGAGAGTCGGATTTACCGGTTTCCGTATCAAATTTATACACATAAATACCCTGACTGCCTCCTTCAGAAGTATAGGTTCCCACAAGTAAAAACATATCGTCTGGCGTTGCCGATGCGACAACCTTATTCATTGTATCCATATCTTCTTTCTTTGTTTTTCTGCCGGTGCACGCTGCGAATAAAACAGCGAAGATAAGTGCGAAAATAATTTTTCTCTTCATTTGTATTTTATTTGTTTGTTAGCTTGAAGTCAAGTTATTGTTATAATATTCACTGAATTTGCACACGTATGGTGATCCTTGCTGAATCTTTCAACGAACGATACTTTGTATCTAGTTTAATACGAATTAATCTGACACATGCGAAATTACATCTTTTTACGGATATAACCATCTCCGAGAAAAACAATTGCCGTTTTATGTTGTGAAATTGCCGGAGACTGTGTATTTTTGCAAACTATTTTGAACTAAAAAAAACAAATATGCTAACGAAAATATTGTCTGTTTCCGGAAAGCCGGGTTTATATAAACTAATCTCTACCAGTAAGAACCTTAATATCGTGGAATCTCTTCTCGATGGCAAAAGAATTCCCGTTTATTTGACCGAAAAAGTAGTTGCCCTCAGCGATGTATCTATCTACACAACCGAGGAAGATATGCCGTTGCGCGAAGTTTTTCAGAAAATAAAAGAAAAAGAAAATGGAGAAAAAACGGTTCTTGGGTCAAAGTCATCCAACGGAGAAGTTTTCCGCTATTTCGAGGAAATACTGCCTAACTACGATACCGAAAAAGTATACGCTTCGGACATAAAAAAGATATTGAACTGGTATAATATTCTTATCAACAGTGGGATCGATTTTGACCAAGAGGAGCCCAATACCGAAGAACCTGCCGGAACCGAACCGGAAAACAACGAAAAATAAAGTAAATTGAACCCTAAAAATTTGTTCACTCGGATAGTAGCGGGAATTATATACATTGCCGTTATTTTGGTGGGTATTCTGGGAGGTAAATACTCTTTTATCGGAGTTTTCGGTTTATTTTTAATTATCGGACTTTACGAATTTTACCGGATGACCGAAAAAAACACCTCTCACGCCATCAGTAAAGCCTTCAATATTGCTTCCGGGTTTCTTATTTTTCTTTCGGCATATCTTTATTTGGAGAATATTTGCAAAATTGCATTGCCCTTGACCTCCATAACCTACCTGCTTATTCTTTTTGCTTCGGCAATCTTCATAAACAGGAAAGATATTCTTCATGCTATCATCTATTCCTTTTTTGGACAAATCTACATTACGCTACCACTATCCATACTGATGCTTTTGTCCTATCAGTATCAGACACTTTCCAACGAGTATTATTATGCTTTTGTTTTGGCTATTTTTGTTTTTATCTGGGTAAATGATACGGCGGCTTTTGTGGTAGGTTCTCTCCTGGGCAAGCACAAGTTTATCGAAAGGATTTCTCCCAGGAAAACCGTCGAAGGTTTCATCGGGGGAATTGTATTTTCGGTCTCGGCCGCAGTTATTCTTTCAGCCTTCTTTACCGACTATTCGTTAGCTTTCTGGATAGGATTCAGCATTATTACAGCACTCTTCGGCACTCTGGGGGACCTGTTTGAGTCACTAATTAAAAGAACTTACGAGGTAAAGGATTCTGGTAGCCTCATCCCCGGACACGGAGGTATTCTCGACCGAATAGATAGCCTGCTTATTGCCATTCCGGCAGTCTACATTTATCTCGCTGTTATGCTTATTTCCTAACCTTGTTTTTTCTAAAAAAAACAGGTTGTTTTCATTGAACTTTTGTAGCGTATTGCTGTTTCAATTAAAATTGTCATACACTTAACACGTATTAAGATGAACAAGAAAGCAATTGGAACAAACGCCGGCATTATCTGGAATTTGTTGAACAGCAGTGAGAAATGGGACGTCTCTCAATTGATGCAAAAATCAGGCTTAACGGAAATAGAAGTGTACACGGCTATCGGTTGGCTAGCCCGCGAAGATAAGATAGAAATTGAGGAAAAACCAAACAATAAACACTATTACTACCTCATTGTAGACTATTATTTCTGATCAAATCTGAGAACGAAAATAAAAATCCGACATCAGTGACGATGCCGGATTTTTATTTTTTAACACTTATGAATGCAACGTTTTCGGCCGTTTCTCCATCTATATATTGTTAACAACTCAATTAGGTATAAAATCGGCCCAAAATGAAAAAATTACTGTCTTTGTTTTTACTTATTTCGCTCATCTTAATTTCGTGTGAAAAGATTGATTCATCCCTTATCGGGAGCTGGAGATTAAACGAAACAAACTATCTTATAACCGCCAATCAGGACTTTACGTTTACGAATGTTTTCGGTTCTCCTTGGAAAGGAACTATAAAGATCGACAACACAAACCTAAATCCAATGTTATTCAACTATTATTTCGAAAATGTCTGGGGACAAACATTGTTTGCTTCAGAAAATGTAAGTTTCACCTTTGCAGGTCCCAATCGTTTAGAGATTTATTATGAAAATGCACTTTATTTACTTGAAAAAGAGTATATATTTAATATTTCAACAGGATTATTCAAAGTGGATGGAACAGCCAAATACCAAGACAGAACCCTACAAATAGCCATTGAATTAACTATGCCGAAAGTAGAACTGAAAAAAGGAGCTCAATTTTTAGTTAAAGACGGATACAATTTCATGCCATATAGACACCTCTGGTTAAACAATGGAGGAAAGTTACAAACTGACTATTTAACAGGCGACATTATGGACAGATTATCAGGAAAATGGAATATAAGTGACAATAAAATAAACATTAATTTGAAAAATCGTGCAAGCGATATTTATCAATACCGATTTAACAATGATAAATTGCTGTTGTCGAAAGAAAAGAATACAAAAGAGCAGCTTCCGCACCACATATCGCCGTTTGCCGATAAAATAAGTAATACCACGTATCAAGCACTTTATACGCGGGAGTAACAAAAAATCCGAAACAGGAATATCTCGGATTTTATTTAAATTTGTAAATCTAAAATTGTAATTCGTAAATTAAAATCACATTATTCCCCTTTCGCGTAAACGCTGCTGCCACTTCCAAGCAGAAGCCATTGTATTTTCGATAGTTTCTTTTGCTGTCCAGCCAAGAACGTTGTTCGCTTTATCGGGATTAGCCCATATTTGCTCAATATCGCCCTCTCTTCGCCCTACAATATTATAATTCAGCGACTTGCCAGAAACTTTCTCGAAAATATCAATCAGTTCCAACACCGACACCCCCTTTCCCGTGCCAAGATTAAAAACTTCCACCTTTTCGTCCGACTTATCCGAGAGCATTCGCTCAACTGCGGTCACGTGCGCTTTGGCCAGGTCCACCACATTGATGAAATCGCGAATGCATGAACCGTCAGGAGTATTGTAATCATTACCGAAAACACTTAGTTGTTCACGGATTCCAATGCCGGTTTGCGTAATATACGGCACAAGATTTTGCGGTACCCCGATAGGCAGTTCTCCGATTTCGGCGGATGGATGTGCTCCAATTGGATTAAAATAACGCAAAATAATGCTCTTTACAGGTGCACCTGAATAAATAAAATCCCGAATTATTTCTTCGTTTATTTGTTTAGTATTTCCGTAAGGCGACTCAGCGGGCTTTATAGGAGCACTTTCATCGATAGGATTATTATCGGGTTCACCGTAAACCGTGCATGAGGATGAAAAAACAATCCCTTTCACGTGAAACTGAGGCATCAGTTCCAACAGGTTTATCAACGACACCAGGTTATTGCGGTAATACATCAGCGGTTTTTGAACCGATTCACCCACCGCTTTACTGGCAGCAAAATGGATAATACCATCAATACCCTGATATTTCTCAAACAAGGATTTCAATGCCTGAAAATCAATACAGTCGAGCTTTTCGAAAATAGGACGTACTCCTGTAATTTTGAAAATCCCCTCAATTACCTCTGCATTTGAATTGGATAAATTATCTATAATGATCACTTCATAACCGGCCTGTTGCAGTTCAACTACCGTGTGCGAACCAATATATCCGGTTCCACCTGTAACAAGAATTTTTTTTGACATAAAGAATAATTTCAGCTTAAAGTAAGCCACAAAGTTAATAAAATAACAGGTGATTTATCTGCTTTTCTGTTATTTCCCGTTAAAAACTAAGTCTACGGCATACGATTCCCTTATCCGGTAAAATGCCGTAAAGGCCAATTAAAAAAACCAATATTGCCGTTAAAATATGTTTTAATCAAAGTTTTTTTCTATTTTTGTGTAGATTGCAAACAATGGAATATCAGGTTAAAATATACGGTAAAAAGGAGGATCTTCCTCCCTTGAACGATGTGAAATTCTTTCACTACGTATCTTCTTTTGACTGGAACCAAAACATTTCATTTTACAGGCCTATGATGCTTATTGTTTTTTGCGATGAGAAACCTATAGCATCTATGTTTGCACTAATTATGCGAATCAATCGGCTGATGTACGGCTCGGTGTTTAAAAGATGTTACATTTCGCAGCAACCCAGCTTTTACGAGGAAAACGTCAACAAAATAGAGATTTTCAACCTACTCATTTCTTCCTTGGTGAAAGAAGTTGAAAACAAGGTTTTCTTTATTGAATACCGAAATTTAAACGACGCAGTTTTTGGGTATAAGGGATTTCGTGAAAATGGGTTTTATTCCGCAAAATGGATTAACGTGAGAAACTCGTTGCAGCGAAAACGAAAGATATGGGATCAGCTGTCTTCCACCCGGAAAAATCAGGTCAACAAAGCCCGGCGGAAAGGTGTTGTTGTTGAAGAACTCACCTCACACGATAAATTACGGGAGATTTACAAATTAATCGACAAATCCAGAAACTGGAAAATGTCTAAGAAGTTTCCGCCTTACCAATACTTCGAGAATTTTTTCAACTGTTACGTTTCTCTGGGAAAGGGAAAGATACTGATCAGCCGTTACAACGAGAAAATCATTGGTGGAATTATTCTCGGATTTGAGCAAAAAACGGTTTATGTGCTTTATTTTTGGGGAAAAGAAAAAAGGTACAAAACATATTATCCTACCGTCTTCACGATTTATTCAGCCATGGAAATGGCTGAAAAAGAGGGATATGAGTTTTTCGACTTTATGGACTCAGGCTACCTGAATATTAATGCAGGAAAACCTCGTTTCCTGCTTCAATTCGGGGGAAAACCCAAATCGACAAGACGCTGGTACCGCTTCAATTGGCGCTTACTCAATTTTTTTGCAAAAAAAATATACGATTGACGGGGATAAAAAAACTTTCCGGAAACCTGTAATGCAAAATTGTGTAAACAATTTTGTATGCACTCGATTGCATAAAGCCTTTTAGATTAAATAAAGTTAAGCTAGGCCATTTTTTTATTCATTCATTTGGCTGTAAATAAAAAGCACGCTATATTTGTATCGTGTTTTTCATGGTATTAGATTTAAGGTTAACAATGGAGATTGGTTGTCGTGAGACAACCATTTTCTTTTTATATTGATCCACACTCCGGATTCCTTTTAGTTTTAATCTTTAAACTTCTCCCACAAAGCAGAATGAATGATTTTCCTTGATTCATCTATCAATGTAGGGATATCGCATTCATTCAAATTTTCAGTACAAATAGGCTTGTGAATAATCAATTCCAGTTTATTGGGTTTTAAACAAAGTGAGCCACGTTTCATCACATCGAAAGGGCCGTTAATTGTTAGCGGAACGATAGGTAATCTGAGGTCGTAAGCAATCTGATAAGCTCCCCTTTTAAAATGTCCCAGTTTCCCGGTACGTGACCGGGCTCCTTCAGGAAAGAGCATAATGGAAACATCATCCGTCATTTTCTTTTTGGCTTCACGAATCGTATTGGCACGAGCTGCAGGGCTGGAATTATCCACAAAAACGTGGCCGGCCATTTCCGATGCAAAACCTACCAAAGGTATATTGCGTAAGCTGGCTTTTTGTACCCATTTTATGTTCTGGTTCAAAAAACCGTAAATTAAAAAAATGTCGAAAGCTCCTTGATGATTGGCTACAAAAACATAAGACTGTTTAGAATTGAGATTTTCGTGTCCGCTGCTCTTTATCCGGCATAAAGCCAGCCAGCAAGTCATTCTTGACCACCATCTCGGGGGCACATATCCCCAATACCGACTTCCAAAAACGGGAGCAAAGACCATTACCGTCAATGCTGTTAAAATAGTAAACAGAAGGAAAATGGGCGCAAAAATAAGCCACTGGTATAAAAATATGAAAATCCTTTTTATCAACTTCATAACACAAGAAAATTCGCACTAACAAAAATAATCATTTTTTGCTATCCCCTGATTATAAAAAAGGTTGTTTTCAACTTCATGAAGGTTTTTGATGTCATAATTGAATTTTTAGCTTAAATAATTTTATTATTTGTGGAATTTTGTGTTTATTTGTGCTACGAAATCAAAAACATAATATAATAAACACACATGAAAGAATTAGCAAGGTATTCAGGCGTAATAGTAATGATTATTGGCGTGCTGATTTTGGCGCTTCCTTTTTTTAGCGGAACGACCAACAACACAAACCTTTTAATTGGTTTACTATTGGTAATTGAGGGTTTTTTGGGGCATCTCTATGTGAATAACATGAAAAAAGGAACTATTGTGGGTAACATTGTCTGGGCAATTATTCTTCTGGTTGTTCCCTATTTTTTGTTCACAGCAATGAAAAACCTGGCATACAGTAAAGACGAGTTTGCGCTGTATAATTAATTACAAAAATTGCATAACACAAAAAAAGAGGATTAAAAAATCCTCTTTTTTTGTGTTATGGCATCCTGTATATGACGCTGTTAATATTCATTCCTGCACCTACCGATGTAAGCACCAGGTTATCGCCGGAGGAGATGCTGTGTCCGTTCATTTTTCCTCTCATCACCATATCGAGCAAAGTGGGAACTGTAGCAACAGATGAGTTTCCCAACCACGAAATCGTCATAGGCATTACCGATTCTGGAATATCGTTGATGTTGTACAACTTAAACAGTCTTTTGAGAATGGCATCATCCATTTTTCCGTTTGCCTGATGGATCAGTACTTTTTTCACATCGTTTACATGCAATTTAAGCTTGTCCAGACCTGATTTTATAGCTTTGGGAACATTTTCCAATGCATACTGATATAAACGACGGCCGTTCATTTTCAGGTATAAATCCTTTTTACCGGCCAACTCTCTGTCGTACGAATATCCCATGTGAAGCAAGTTTACATAATCCATGGAATCGCTTCGCGAATTATGCCCGATAATACCCACCGGCGTTTCGCTTTCCACTGCTTCTACAATGGCAGCACCAGCTCCATCAGCATAAATCATACTATCGCGGTCATGCGGATCTGAAATCCTCGATAGTACATCGGCACCGATGACCAGTATCTTTTTTGCGTCACCCGAACGAATATAATAATCTGCCTGAATAAGGGCTTGAACCCAGCCCGGACATCCATACAAAATATCGTATGCAATAGCCTGTGGACTCCGGATACCAAGTTTAGCCTTTACGCGCGAAGCAAGCGTAGGCAATATATCAATACGGGTATCATTCGGTTGGGTTTCTCCAAAATTATGTGCCAGAATCACATAATCAAGCTCTTCCCTGTCAATCCCTGCAGATTCGATGGCTTGTTCTGCTGCAATGAGAGCCAGATCAGAGGTTAGTTGATGATCTTCGGCATACCTTCGTTCGGAAATAGTTGTTATTTCTTCAAATTTATCCACTATTTCGCGATTTTCTTTGTCGATTTTTTCACCCGTCGACTCCAGGAAGTCATAATTCAAAAAGTCATCATTCTTAACAACTTTGGAAGGAACATAACTTCCGGTTCCGGTAATCAGGCTGTATATTTTTTTCATATAATAAAGTAATAATATTTATTTTCAGATGAAGGTCGTATAATCGTTTCAGCGCAACTCAAACCGCTGGCTTCACGCTCGTTCCATCATCAATCTCCACAAACAATAACCTAATTTCTCAGCAAAGGTAGCAATTTATTATCAATACAATTAAACTTCACCGGTTTTTCAGCAGGGCATATCCCTTTTTTCTACAATACCTGAAATTAACTTAATCCCAATTCTTTTGCCAGCAATTCGTAACCCTGTCGGCGTCCTTTCATCTGCGAATACAAATCGAAAATAATGATCTCGTCCACCAGGGTTTCTTTGGCCCATTGCCAAAGCATTTCGGAAACTTTACCGGGTGAGCCGATAACGAACTTCCGCATAATGCTTTGCTTCACCGCCTCTTCCTGAAGTGAATACCTATATGAAAGCGCTTCTTCAAAAGTAGGATTAACAATCCTCTTACCAACAGTCAACATCGTCCAGTGTAGAATAGCGGGCGCTGCCTGATAATAAGCTTCTTCATCGGTTTCTGCTGTAAAAACCATAATCGAAAGAATACTTTTAGGTTCCTGAAGATATTCCGAAGGCTTAAACTGCCGGCGATACATGGTAAGCACAGGGACCGCCAAATCTGCGTTTATCTGTGCCGCAAATACAAAAGGCAATCCTTTTGTCAAGGCAAACTCAACACCACCGGTACTGGAACCAAGCATATAGATTTCGGGGATGAGAAATGGGTCTGGCGATGCGTTGATGTGGGCAAAAGGATGTTTGTCGGGCAGGTTGTGGCCCAAGAATCCCAGAAGCTCCGTTAATTGTTCGGGAAACGTATCCTGCTTAATGGCCTCCCACGACCTTCGAAGAGCCAGCGCTGTCCGTCCGTCGGTTCCTGGTGCACGTCCTATACCCAGATCTATTCTGCCGGGATACAATGCCTCAAGCATAGCAAACCGTTCGGCAACACTGAAAGCACTGTGATTGGGCAACATCACTCCTCCCGTTCCTACCCGGATCCTTTGGGTTTGTGAAGCAACATGCGCCACCATAATTTCGGGGAACATGCTCATCACCATAGATGTATTGTGATGTTCAGCGAACCAGTAACGGGTGTATCCCAGTTTATCGGCAAGTTTGGCAATTTCCGTGGATTGATTCAATACTTCTGAAGCAGTTTTGGTTTCTTCGGTAAATTTTGCCAAATCAAGTATGGATAGTTTCAATTTGCTCATTCCGGTTTTGTCAGACAGTAGAGAGATATAAAGTGAGAATTCCCGTAACAATAGCTATTCCAAAACTCAACAAGGTCCCGATAAGAATATACTCTGTCAGTTTCCGGTTTCGCGAATCTTTCAAATCGCCAAAACGAAATACTGATTTAGCCGCGATCAGAAACCCAATAGCTTCCCAACGCCCCAAAACGACAAACAGGAAAACCAGAAGTCTTTCCAGAATACCGATATAACGGCCGGCATTGGGTAACGACTTTTCTTTATCGAGATGTATATCTTTTGCCCAGTTTGTCAACAGTACCTGAATTCCTATACCGCACACCACAGTTAAGAAAAGAATTGCTGTCAGGTAAATCCAAAATTGCTGATTTTCGGCCAGTACACCCATAGGTATATCCGGATTAAAAAACAGGTACCACAAAACCACAATGCTCAACACATGCAACAACTGATCCATCAGAAACCACCCGGTTTTATTGTTTTTTTTCTGAAAAGACAATTTCACCATGTCTATCCCGACATGAACAACAGCAATTGAAAGTGCCACAGCCCAATACCGTAAATCCCATAGAATCAGCCATGCCAACGCACCGTGAATGAGGCCATGCAAGTACAACTTGATGGATCTTATGCCTTGTTTTTCTTTTTCCTCAACCCAAGATTTTGACTGAAGAATAAAATCACCGGCCAGATGCATTAAGATAAGCTTGACAAGTATAATCATAAAAGCAACCTTTCTAATTTGCGCCGATACATCTGCTCCATAGACAAAATTTCATCTATATTGGCCCTTTTCCATCTTCCGCTTACAGAGTTTTGTTTTATCCCCAGCCGGCTACCAATCTCGTTTTGGGTATAATCGGGATGTTCCAATGCCACCTCCACCAACTCAGCAGAAGCGACCGACCATTTATCCATAAAAACTGAGGCCAACCTGATAAAAAGATTCATTTCCCCGTCAAAATCCGGCCAGGGGCTTTTAACAAGCAAATTGAATTTTTCTTTTTCCAGTTCTTCAAATTTTTCTCCGGCATTTATAAACGCTTCTCCGTTACTTTCCGTTATACGTTCGCCCG
>ENA-UOOR01001347-UOOR01001347.1-fermentation-metagenome-genome-assembly--contig:-NODE-1347-length-29474-cov-14.353445_pt1 | contig 29474 bp, 23 predicted proteins | sample MGYA00245780_ERZ724029 | MGnify/ENA primary metagenome ERZ724029 (study PRJEB28704, sample SAMN03018315) | fermentation metagenome | biome: anthropogenic terrestrial biome; feature: soil... | reverse complement strand
GACAAAATCATTTTAGGAGCTAAGTCCCATGCTGTGCGCCGGGCAACTTGCCTCATACGTGATTTCTGTACCCATCCACGATAACCGTAACAGGTTTCCACATAGACCCAGCCGCCCTGCTGCTCCAAAATATTGGCTGTCATGCCGCACAGTGCCTGATCGATCCGTTCCGTACCGTCCGGCTTGCTAAAAAGGTCCGTTATATTATTTAAAAATACAGTATTCATTGTTTTCAGCTTCTTTCAAACAAAACGGCAGAATTCTGTTTCTTTACGTTGCGGTTCCATTTCTTCATTATCGAAAGAAATGTGTAAATTTTTGTAAATATTTTATAATAATTTTTCTGCACGATGTCAGGAATCTTGTGTTTTATGAACATTTTATTGCTCATTATTGTAGCCCTTTTTAACGCTAGTGTCTACCCCCGTTAATCAATTTTTTAATTCCGGCAAAAGGGCTGTGGAAACATGCTATGCCGTTTTTTCTGCAGTTATGCATAACAGGACAGTCAGAACCTATAACAAAAGAAAGGACTTTTTCCTTGCCTGCGTACCTGCGAACTGGTATAATAAAACCATCATACAATTGTACGGAAAGTGGGAGTCAAAAATGCTGACGGAACAGAAAAAACAGTTTATTGAATTTATGATGGCCGCGGATGTCCTGCGTTTCGGCGACTTTGTGACCAAAAGCGGACGTAATACCCCGTATTTTGTCAATACGGGGAACTACCGTACAGGGGCGCAAATTTCTAATCTGGGGAAATTTTATGCCGGTCTGGTGCATCAAACGGGCTGCTCCTTCGATGCCATGTTCGGACCGGCTTATAAGGGAATTCCGCTGGTAACGGCTTGTGCCGGCGCACTTTATGTTCAATATGGAGAAGACAAGCCCTATTTCTTTAACCGTAAAGAAGCAAAAGACCACGGGGAAGGCGGTTCTTTAGTGGGTTATCAGCCTAAAGACGGTGACCGCGTCATTATTATTGAGGATGTCATTACAGCGGGTACTGCCGTGCGGGAAACGATGCCAATTTTAAAAGCTTGTGGGGAAGTTTCCTGCCGGGATATGTTCATTTCTGTTAACCGCTGTGAGGTCGGCAAGCAGCCCGGCAAAACGGCTATTATGGAAGTACAGGAGGAATTCGGGATTCAGGTTCATTCTCTGGTAACCGTTCGTGATATCCGCGAATGGCTGGGTATGCATGGAAGCTATGAAGCACTGCTGCCGAAGATGGACGCTTATATGGGAAAATATTGTATTGAATAAGCAGTCCAAAATGAATTAAGAGATAGGACGGCCGGAAATCGTCTGCATTCAGAAGATTTTCGGCCGTCCTATTCTTATATTTTCAGCTTTTATCAAATGCTATTTGATTTCCTTTTCAGGTTGAGGATTCCTGTGTCAGAAACCGGACGCCATAAGGCGGCAGAGTAAGGGAAGTTTCTGTTTGACAATCTTCGAGGTTTGTGAGCGGCTTTTCCAGTGGAATACAGACCATGCGGGGCGTAAAATTCTGCACCGCAATAAATTCTTTGCCGTCATCTGTAAAACGGCTGCCTGCTGTTATCCCTTCCGGCAGAACTGTGTGGCCAAGGGACGGACACACGCCGATTTGCTGGGTTAGCTGACGATAGAAATCACAATAAAAAGTATCTTCTGCACGGGCAGCGAGGAAGTAGGCTCTGCCTTCGCCAAAGTGGTTCACAGTCAGTGCCGCTTTTCCGGCATAGAAATCGTTGCTGTAGACAGCCAGCGTTTTTGCGCTGCCGATGTGCACCAGTTCACACAGTTCACGCAATTCATAAAGTTTTCCGTTCCAAAACATATGATTGGAGTCCTCATCTCTCAGGCCGTCTATTTCTTCGGAACGCAGTCCATAGACTTTCGTTAGCCCTTCTCCAGGAGTTGGCCCCTCAAAACACAAGTCGTTTTCATCTACCAGACCGCTCCAATAAGTCCCAACCAAGGTGCCGCCGGAAGAAACGAAACGGCGCAGTTTGTCGGCAATACCATCGCGGTGCAGATACAGCATAGGCGCGATTACCAGTTTGTATCCGGTCAGGTCATCTGTCTCATTTATCAGGTCCACATTTATGCCCAAACGCCAGAAAGCCTGATAGTGCGACTGGATGGTTTCTTCATAATGCATGGCACCGTTGCGCGGACCGCAGGCCGCATCCAGTGCCCATTCATTTTCACGGTCAAACAGAATGGCGGCTTGTGACCGTACATTGGAAAGGCACAGAGCGGAAAGACTTTCTAACCGTTTGCCAACATGAGTGACTTCCTGAAAGACGCGGGTGTCATTCCCACCGTAATGGTCCACAACGGCACCGTGAAATTTTTCTGAGGCACCGCGGCTTTGACGCCATTGAAAATACTGAACGGAATTAGAGCCGTGTGCCACTGCCTGTAAGGAAGCCAGTTCGTGCATACCGGGTGCTTTCAGCCGATTGATGCTGCGCCAGTTTACCTGGCTGGGTGTGCTTTCCATCATCAGAAATGGCTTGTGCTTTATGCACCGCATCAGGTCGTGCGTCATGGCCGTGTGAATCGCTGTTTCCACATCACTGCTTTCTCCGCGCCAGTTGGGGTAGTTGTCCCAAGAAGCGATGTCAAGCACATCCTTGAATTTAGAATAGTCAAGGTCGTAATAGAAACCCATCAAGTTGGTGGTGACAGGCAGATTGGAACCGCCTGCGCGTATGGCTTTCTTTTCCCATGCACAAAAGTCCACTGTACGGGAAGTGACAAAACGATACCAATCCAGTACAAGACCATGCAGAAGTTCTTCTCCACGGGGACCGGGTGCTTCAATCTGTTCCCAGTCAGTGTAGGTATGGCTCCAAAAGGAAGTCCACCACGCTTGGTTTAAAGCATCCAGAGTACCGTATTTCCGCTGAAGCCATTTGCGGAATTCTGCCTGACACAGCGGGCAATAGCATGCCCCGCCGTATTCATTGGAAATATGCCACAGCAGTACGCCGGGGTGGTTTCCAAATGTTTCGGCCAGACGCTTGTCGATTTCCCAGACTTTTTCACGGTAAACAGGGGAGGTGTAACAGTGGTTGTGCCGACCTCCCATGCGGTTGCGGTGCAAAGTCTTGTCTACACGCAATACTTCGGGATATTTGTGGGCCATCCACACAGGGCGGGCACCGCTCGGTGTAGCTAAAATTGTGTAGATGTGGTTTTGATAAAGGCAGTCAATTATTTCTTTGAGCCAGCCAAATGTATAGTGGCCTTCTTCTGGTTCCAGACTGCTCCATGAAAAGATGCCGACAGACACGCAATTGATATGCGCTTGTTTCATGAATTCAATATCCCTTTTCAGAATATCTGGACGATTGAGCCATTGCTCCGGATTGTAATCACCGCCGTGCAGTATTCGACGATTCAGCAAGGTATCATTCATATTTGAGAACCTCCGTTTTTAAAATTACGAACGCTGTTTTTCATTACAACAAGACAGTAGATAATCAAATTTACAATTTTGAAAAGAGTATGGATGAGTCATGAAACTTTTGTTATGTGATGCTGGTTCCTTTTACATGTTTCGACCTGACTTACCTTTTAACTTTTCTGGATTATGAAGTATCCATCTTTGACAGAGAAAACCTTCAGCCATAATTTTATATTACGACTGAAGGTTTTCTCTGTCAACGTCTGTTCCTATTTTATTGGTGTGAAGTCTGACTGGCACCCGATTGGTGTATGGAACAGAAAACTTTTTGCGGTGAAATTTATGAAAATCTGCAACAGCAGATATTTTTTAGTCTGCCACGGCTCTGGAGCCGGTATTCCGTCCATCTCCAAGCACTCGGCAGTAAATGAAATGTAAAATTACGCAGCGCGCAAATTGTATTATACCGCTGCTGCAAAAGCGGATTCTGTCAATTCCGGTCTTCTATTTCGGAACATTTTTATTTTACAAAACGCTTGAAAAAAATTGTGAACGGACCATCAAAGATCAGTAAACAGGCAGCTTTTCTGTGAAAAATTTAAAATTTACATTTTTGCAGAAAACTCTGCCTAATTATTTGATGAGACGAGCAGTTCCTGAAATAAGTCCTTCCAAAAAGGACTGAGCCGTGCAGGAGAGTGGGGCTCCCTGTAACGAAATGGCACAAATTGACCGTGCAGGCAGGGATTCATTCGTGCGAACCTCAAAAATTTTTCCTTCCTGTATATCTTGTTTGGCCATTGCTTTTAATACAATCCCTATCCCCAGCCCGCTTTTTGCAAATGGTATGATCATATCGGTCGTTTCCAGTTCAAACTCCGGCTGCAGAAGCAAATGATGATGCAGAAAAAAAGCATCCAAAAACTGGCGGGTCGTTGTGTTTGGAGAACAGCAGATGAGTGGGAACTGCATCAATTCCTGCAGGGAAAGAGTCTTGCCCTGCAGAGCGGAAAAATCCTGTCCCGCAATAAAAATATCATGGATACTGCACAGCGGCACCGTATGCAGCCCTTCTCCTTCAATTGGAGAGGCAACCACACCAATATCAATGCTGCCTTCCCGCAAGGCATCGATCGTTTTTGGGGAATTACCAGTGACCAGCCGAATGCGGATATTTGGGTACAGACAGTGAAACTTCTGCAGATGAGGCAGAAGAAAAGACTGGATGACCATATCGGAAGTGCCAATGCACAGGCTGCCGTTTTCAAGCTGGCACATGCTGCGCACACGCTCCTGGCCACGGATGAGCAGATTGCATGCATGAGAAGCGTACCGGTAAAGGACCTTTCCTTCAGCAGTCAGCTGCACGCCGCTTTTCATCCGCTGAAAAAGTGTGCATCCAAAAGAAGCCTCTAGCTGATGAATGGATTTGCTGACGGCAGGCTGTGTAATATTTAGTGCCTGCGCAGCCAGTGTCATACTGTGATGTTCTGCTACCTGACAAAACACACGGTAATGTTCAAAGTTTGTACTCATGTAAAGCACCTCATTTTTCTGTGCTCTTATCTTATCAGAAACTTTGCATCCCTGCAAGCATGGGGCTGCATTTGCCGGAGAAATTCATACCTATGGATTTATGCGCGGTAACAGATTTGATACTGTTCAATCCGAATGGAAAATGGTATACTATATATTAAAATAATGAAAATATCAAGCTATTGAAAGGAAAGAGGGTGAGTGCATAAAACAGCGAAAAAGATACAGCGGCTGGTTCGTGCTGGTGTTGGTCCTTGCGGCTAGTGTGCTGCTTTCAGGCTGTTCTGTCATTGGGCTGGATGCGCAGGCGCTGATGCATCCGCCAAAACCGACTGGCGAAAAAGCGGGAATGTATGCACTGCTAAAATCTAAAGCGGGGAAAAATTTCACCCTGAAATATCCGACTGCCGGAGAAAATCGTTCTGCCATTATTCAGCATAATTTGTGTGGGGATTCTCATAAAGAAACAGTGGCGCTTTATCAGCGCAAAGGGGATGACACTGCTGTCAGTATCCTTTTCACGGCCCTGCAGAACGGAAAGTGGAAAGATATTGGTTCTTTTACTCATCCAGCGGCACAGGTGGACCGTATTTGTTTTGGCGACCTGAACGGAGATGGACAGGACGAAACAATCGTGGGCTGGGGCAATAGTGCCGGTTCTGCAAGCCTTATTTCAGTCTTTTACTATAAAAATGGGAAAATGAATGAACTGAAATTGGACCAGACCTATAATGAACTTGCCGTTATGGATTTTGATGGAGATGGGAAAAAGGAACTTTTGACAGCCAGCATTCCTGCGGACAGTGAGCAGCAGTTCGTTGCCAGTTTATTCCGGCTGAAAGGCGACGCTCTGCAGCTGATGGGAAGTATCCGGATGGATACAGGCCTTTCTAAATTTGCCGATCTCTTATCTGGAAATGTCAGTAAAGGCCAGCCGGGTGTTCTGCTGGACTGTGTCCAGACAAACGGCCGCGAACTTACGGAATTAATTTATTGGAACCGGTCCAAAAAAATGCTGTGCGCCCCGCTTTATAATGCACAGTCTCCCCAGCAGAATGTCACACTGCGGGATATGTCAATTGCCAGCGGTGATGTCAATAACGATGGCAATCTGGAATTCCCGATTGTCACGCGGCTCCCCGGCTATACGGGTGCTTCATCAGATGATGTGGGCAATGAGGTGCAGTGGACACGCTTTGACGCTGCCAGTGGGAACTATACGCTGGTGTCCAGCATGTTGATCAATACACGCGATGGGTATCGGCTGCTTTTGCCCGATAGATGGAAAGATACGATTACCACTAAACAGAATGTGAGCGCACGCAGGTTGACGATTTATGTGTTCAACTCTGCTAAGGGAACCATGGAAAGTCCTTTGATGAATGTGCAGATTTTTACGAAAAAAGAATGGGACAGCAGTAAAAATAAAAACGGTTATAAACAGGTGGCAGCAGACGAAAACTCGATTACGGCAGTAAATTTTCCTTCACCGAATCATAAACTCGCAGTTCCGTTTGCTACCATCCAGCGGTGTTTTCAGCCGATTGCAAAAGATTCATAATCCTTTCCCGACCGTGTTTACGGGAGCGTAAGGATGAACGGGAGGTAGCAATGAAGAAAATTTTAGTTGCAGAGGACGAGCAGGCTATCCGCGAATTTGTTGTCATTAATTTGAAGCGTGCAGGCTATGATGTGACGGAAGCTGAAAACGGCGATCAGGCTTTGGAAATTTACACACAGCAGGGCGGAGACTTTGATGTGGCAGTGCTGGATATTATGATGCCCGGTGAGCATGACGGCTTGGCTGTCTGCAAAGAGCTGCGCAAGCGAAGCGGTTCAATTGGAATTATTTTGCTCACTGCCCGCACGCAGGAAATGGACAAGGTGAGCGGCCTGATGATGGGCGCAGATGATTATGTGACAAAGCCGTTTTCCCCAAGCGAGCTGGTTGCGCGCGTGGATGCAGTTTACCGCCGTGTTGCATTGGCACAGATGCGGGATGAAAACAACTTTACAGAGGAAATTCACTCCGGAGAGTTTACCCTGAATTTGCGCAGCCGGATGCTGATGAAAGGGGCCAAACGGATTGACCTGACGCAGGTCGAATTTCAGATTATGGAGTATTTTTTCAGCAATCCCAGCACAGCACTGAATCGTGGGGCGATTCTGCGCCATGTTTGGGGTGATGCTTATGTTGGTGAGGAAAAAATCGTGGATGTCAATATCCGCCGCCTGCGTATGAAAGTAGAAGATGAACCGAGCAATCCAAAGCATATTGTAACGGTCTGGGGACTGGGGTATAAATGGGAAGCTTGATCAAAAAACTTGCGCCCGCGCAAAAGCGGGAAAAACAAGAGCGCAAACGAAAAACGAGAAGAATCTCCCGGCGCTGGCTGCTGAATTCCCTTGGCATGACCGTGCTGGTCTTAGTCGTGCTTATTGCGGCCCTGTCTGCTGCTGCATATAATTACACATACAGTGGAATTCGGACTGCGATTGATTCCCGCAGTGAAGAGTTGACAAACATTTTTGCTAATTATGGACGGAACTCTTCCCATGAATTCAGTATGGCGGCACGCCAATATGTGGAGAATTTTCCCAATAAAGAAAGCATGGAGCTGATGGCTTTTGATTCAGCGGGGAAAGTGATCAGTACCAGTATGGGATTTGAACCGGACGCGGATGAAGCCATGCCGGATTATACGATTGCCTGCCGGAGTAAAAACGACTATGGAACTTGGACTGGACGACTGTCCAGCGGTGAAAAAGTGCTGGCGGTTACACGGGTGCTGCGCAGTAATTCAGGGGATTTATTGGGCGGCATCCGTTATGTTGTTTCCCTGACTGCTGCAGACAGGCAGGTCCTGCTGATTGTCTTGTTCCTGTTGCTTGCAGGATTGATTGTCATTACTCTGATCATGTTTTCTAATCAATATTTCATGCGCACAATTTTAGCACCGATTACAGACATCGGCAGCACGGCTAAACGCATTGCGCAGGGCGATTTTAATGCACGCATTGAAAACTTTAAAGATGACGAAATCGGAGAACTGTGTAAAACCATTAACGATATGGCAAAGGAACTCGGTACTACAGAACGGATGAAAAATGATTTCATTTCCTCGGTTTCTCATGAACTGCGCACTCCTCTTACGGCAATTAAGGGCTGGGGAGAAACACTGCAGAGCGGCGGGCTGGACAAAGAGAGCTTTCAGAAAGGCATGGATGTGATTCTGAAAGAGACCGAGCGCCTTTCGGGCATGGTGGAGGAACTGCTGGACTTTTCCCGTATGCAATCCGGCCGTATGACGCTGACAATGGACCGTATTGATATTCTTGCGGAACTTGGCGAAGCCGTTTATATGTTCAGTGAACGGGCAAAAAACGAAGGAAAATTTTTGATTTATGAGGAACCGGCCATGTTATCACCGGTGCTTGGCGATGTCAGCCGTCTGCGTCAGGTATTTGTCAATATTCTGGACAATGCCTTAAAATATACCAAACGTGATGGAACCATTAATGTAGTGGCAACAGAGACAGAAGGTTTTATCCAGATTTGTATCAGTGACAACGGCTGTGGAATTCCGGAAAAGCATCTGCCAAATGTGAAAAAGAAGTTTTATAAGGCTAACCAGACTGTACGCGGTTCGGGAATTGGGTTGGCCCTTGCAGATGAGATTATGCGGCTGCATTCCGGCAGCTTGGACATTGAAAGCAAGGAAGGCGTTGGAACAACTGTGACAATCACAATTCCAACCATTCAGAAACTGAGAGATCATTTTCAGGCGGAAGAGGAGAGAAAACAGGAGGATAAAAAAACAAATGATGACACAGCAACATGAACCGTGTATCACATCAATTGGGGGACAGGCACTGATAGAGGGAATCCTGATGCGTGGGCCGAAACGGATAGAAGTCTCTGTCCGCACACCAGACAATTCAATTGACTCTGAGGAGCTTTCCTATGTTTCTTTATGGGACCGTTACCCAATCCTTCGTTTGCCGCTTCTGCGCGGTGTGGCGGCTTTTCTTGACAGTATGATCATGAGCAGCAAGGCGCTGAACGTGTCATCGGAAAAATCCGGCATGACAGACATTGATGTGGAAGACAGCGAAAGCAAATTGGATCGGTGGCTGGATAAGCACTGCGGAGATAAACTGGGAAGCCTGATTACGGCGATTGGGGCTGTTATTGGAATCGTGGTGGCTGTGGCACTGTTTTTCTTCGTTCCAGCAGCCCTTTTTAATTTATACTTAAAATTTGCTGGCCCGTCTGCTGCCATGTGGCGCAGTCCTTTTGAGGGAGTTTTGCGCCTGATTATTTTTATCGTATACATTGGTCTTATCAGTTTTCAGCCGGATGTCAAGCGTATGTTCCGTTATCACGGAGCAGAGCACAAAACGATTTTTTGCTATGAAGCCGGTTTGCCGCTGACGGTGGAAAATGTGCGGAAGCAGGGCCGGTTTCACCCGCGCTGTGGCACCAGCTTTATGGTGCTGATGATTCTCGTTGGTGTGCTGGTGGGCCTTTTCATTCCATTTTCCAATCCGTTTATTCGGACATTTGTAAAACTGCTGTGCATACCGATTGTAATGGGGATTGGCTATGAGCTGATCCGCTACTGCGGCAGACACGAAAATCATCTGACCCGCTTGATTGCTGCGCCCGGGTTGTGGATGCAGCGTCTGACTGTGAAAGAACCGGATGACAGCATGATCGAGGTGGCCATTACTTCAATGAAGAAAGTCATTCCGGAAAATGGAGAGGACAGGATTGTCCCATGACAAAGCAGCAGATTTATTTGCAGACCAAAAGAATGCTGCGGCAGGCCGGGAATGAATGCCCGGCTTTTGATGCCGTTTGCCTGTGCGGCAAAGTGCTTGGGCTTGACCGTGCCGGACTTTCCATTCATGGCTCAGAAAAAGCGGAAGACAGTGAAGTGCAGGAGTTGGAACGCCTTGCACAGCGGCGTGCCAATGGGGAGCCGCTGCAGTATTTGCTGGGTAAATGGCCATTCCTCAATTTGGAATTGGCTGTGGGGGAAGGTGTCCTTTGTCCACGTGAAGAAACAGAATTGCTAGTGCGAACAGCGGCGGATATGCTGCCGCGCAGCGCACAGGTGCTGGACCTTTGTGCAGGGACCGGCGCGGTTGGTCTGGGCTTAAAAAGTCTCCGGCCGGATTTGCAGGTACGCTGTGGGGAGAAATTTGAAGGAGCTTTTCAATTCCTGCAAAAAAACTGTCAAACTTATGCGGAACTGAACGTTACGCCCGTGAAACTGGACGCCTTTTCCCAAGAGGATGCCGCTTCCTGCGGAAAGCTGGGTGGATTTCTTTGTAATCCACCGTATGTGGAGGCGGGCGACATCCCCGAACTGCAGCCGGAATTGCACTTTGAACCACAGACGGCGATAGACGGCGGCGCAGACGGCCTTCGCTTTTACAGGGCAGTTGCGGAACTGTGGATTCCGCAATTGTGGCCGGGCGGAATCTGTGCGGTGGAAATTGGAGAAAGTCAAGGCGCCGCCGTTTCTAAGTTGTTTCAAAATGCTGGTTTGCAGGATATTTCTGTCAAAAAAGATTTCAATGGGTTTGATCGTGTTATTGCAGGCTGCCGTGAATCGTAAAAAGTTTTGTCAAGGAAGGTATGCCCTTAAAATTTAAAGACAAATTTTGGAACATATGTTCCAATTAAAGTTGCTTTTTTGTACGGATTACGGTATACTAAAATGAATTCACGGCAGGTGTGTCTGGAAATCAGGCGCTGCCGTTTTACCGTACATAGGCAACCCCCCACGGGACACAGTGCCGGAACGAACTTATAGGAGGAACGAGAATGGCTGCAACGAGTAAATCTGCAGGTACAAAAGCCGCCGGAGAAGCAAAAAGCAAAGAAGAAGCGCTGCAGACAGCGCTGGCAAAAATTGAAAAGCAATTTGGCAAAGGCGCGGTGATGCGCCTTGGTCAAAATGAAGCTATGCATGTGGAGGCAATTTCAACGGGCAGTTTGAGCCTTGACTTGGCGCTGGGCATTGGCGGATTCCCACGCGGCCGAATCGTTGAAATATTTGGGCCGGAAAGTTCCGGAAAAACCACCTTAGCCCTGCACTGTGTGGCAGAGGGCCAGAAACGCGGAGGTAACGCCGCCTTTATTGATGTGGAACATGCACTGGACCCCGTCTATGCGGCGGCACTTGGCGTGGATGTGGACAGCCTTCTGGTCAGTCAGCCGGACACCGGCGAGCAGGCACTGGAAATTACTGAAGCGCTGGTACGCTCCGGCGCAATTGATGTCATTGTCATTGACTCTGTCGCCGCGCTGGTGCCGCGTGCGGAGATTGAGGGCGAAATGGGAGATAACCATGTCGGTTTACAGGCGCGCCTGATGAGTCAGGCACTGCGTAAATTGTCCGGTGCAATCAGCAAAAGTAACTGTGTTGCTATTTTCATCAACCAGCTGCGGGAAAAAGTCGGCGTTGTCTATGGGAATCCGGAAGTAACTCCCGGCGGTCGTGCGCTGAAGTTTTATGCTTCTGTCCGTGTGGATATCCGCAAGAAGGAAACGCTGAAAAGCGGAACCGAGCAGGTTGGTTCCCGCACACGTGCAAAAGTTGTGAAAAACAAAATTGCTCCGCCTTTCCGTACAGCTGAATTTGACATTATGTATGGGCAGGGCATTTCTCATGCCGGAGAGCTGCTTGACCTCGGTGTGGAGCTGGATATTATTGAAAAAAGCGGTGCATGGTTCTCTTATAAAGGTCAGCGGCTGGGACAGGGCCGTGACAATGTCAAAAAATATTTTGAAGAGAATCAGAAGCTTTCTGATGAGATAGAAGAACAGGTTCGGGCCAATGCAGATAAACTCTATGCGAAGACAATATCTCCGCGTGCCAGCGCAGCCAAACCGCTGGCGGCGGAATCTGCTGCTCCGAAAACGGCAGAAAAACAGGTGGGAAATGTACCCCCCCGCAGCAAGCCCGTCAATATTGATATCGAAGCGGACGATGAATGAGGATGAAGGGGCGGTAGTCATTGGAACTGTCGGCAATAGAACCCAGACGGCATCATATGACAGCGTTATTTCTGGATGGGGAATATGCCGTCAGTGTCGATACGGAAACTGTACTGCAGGCGGGATGGAAGCCGGGCAGGGAAGTTTCTGATGAAGAACTGCACGAACTTTTGCGGCAGTCCGATGCTCACAGGGCCAAAGAAAAAGCTCTGTATCTGCTGGAACGCAGAAGCCACTCGAAAAAGGAACTTGCAGAAAAGATTGCCCGGACGGTTCCGCGGGCTGCAGCCGAAGAGGCGGCACAAAAGATGGAAGACCTCGGTTTGGTGAACGACGCTGACTTTGCCCAACGCTTTGCCAGAGAACTTTACCGGAAAGGCTATGCAAAACGCCGAGTGTGCTGGGAACTTTCTCGGAAAGGAATTGCTCCGCAAACGGCTCAGCAGGCAGCAGAGCAAAATGAACGGGATGCGCAGGAAGGTATCCGGTCTGTGCTGCAGAAGAGGTACCGGAATTTGTCCGATGAAAAGATAAGACGGCGCGCAGCAGCAGCTTTGCAGCGGCTGGGCTATGAATATGACGATATCCGCGCGGCAATGCGCCTATACTCTATAAATGAGGATGAACAGGATGACTGAATCGGTAGGAATGGTAAGTTTGGGATGTGCCAAAAATCAGGTGGACGGAGAAATGATGCTGGCCTCTCTGCAGAAAGACGGCTGGATTGTAAAAGATGATGCCGCTTTGGCAGATGTGGCGATTATCAATACTTGTGGGTTTATCCAGAGTGCCAAACAGGAAAGCATCAACGAAATTCTGGAACTGGCACGCTTGAAAAAAGAGGGCAGAATCAAGGCAATCGTGGTAACAGGCTGCCTTGCGGAACGCTATCAGAAAGAGATTATGCAGCAATTACCGGAATGTGATGCTGTTTGTGGGATTGGTGCCAATGTAGATATCAGTTCCATTTGCCGTGCAGCACTGGCTGGGCGGAAATCAGAAACATTCCCGCAAAAAGAGAAGTTGCCCCTTTGCGGTGAACGCAAACTGCTGACGCCCAGTTATTTCGCTTATCTGAAAATTGCAGAGGGCTGTGACAACCGCTGCAGTTACTGCGCAATCCCCTTTATCCGAGGCCGGTACCGCAGCCGCACAATGGAGGATATCGAAGCGGAAGCGCGCCGCTTGGTTCAGAACGGCGCAAAGGAAATTATCCTGATTGCGCAGGATACCACCAAATATGGCTGGGACCTTTATCACCATAACCTGATGCTGCCGGAGCTTTTGCACCGTTTGTGCAGGATTGATGGCCTTGTGTGGATTCGGATGCTTTACTGCTACCCGGATTTTCTCACAGATGAACTGCTGGATGCGATAGTTTCCGAGCCAAAGGTACTCCATTATATTGATTTGCCTTTGCAGCACTGCAGCAAGCGGATTTTAAAAGCAATGCATCGCTGGGGGAGCCGCGAAGAGCTGACAAAGCTCATTCGGCATATCCGGGAAAAAGTACCGGATGTTACGCTGCGCACGACACTGATTACCGGTTTCCCGGGAGAAACAGAAGAAGATTTCACAGAATTGTGTGAATTTGTAAAAGAGATACAGTTTGACCGTCTGGGTTGTTTTCCGTATTCGCAGGAAGAAGGCACCGCGGCAGCGGAAATGCCTGACCAAATTGACGATGCCGTCAAACAGCATCGGATGGAACTCATTATGGAGGGCCAGATGGAGCGGATGCAGGCTGCCGGAGAAGCATCGGCAGGTCAGGTGCAGACGATCCTCTGTGAAGGCTGGGACCGCTATGCGGAATGTTGGTTTGGGCGCAATGCTGCGCAGGCGCCGGATGATATCGATGGAAAAGTTTATTTTACAGTACCGGCTGAAATCCACAAACCCCAGATGGGAACCTTTGCTAAAGTGAAAATTCGTGACTGCATTGATGGTGATTTGGTGGGTGAACTTTGCCCGCAGAAGGAGGGTGAAGAATGAACCTGCCCAATAAGCTTTCTGTTGCGCGTATCATTCTGGTACCGATAGTTGTGGCTTTTCTGCTTTTGCCGCAGGTTCCCTATCATTATCTGTGGGCACTGCTTTTGTTTGCGGCGGCATCCTACACCGACCATTTAGATGGGAAAATTGCCCGTACAAAAGGACTGATCACCACCTTTGGACAGTTTCTGGACCCGCTTGCGGATAAGGTGCTGATTCTATCCGTACTGATTTGTTTTGTAAAGCTTAACTTGTGTAATATCTGGTTGGTCCTGATTATTTTAATCCGCGAATTTGCGGTGACATCTCTGCGCCTGGTTGCCGTGGAGTCCGGAAAAGTGATAGCGGCCAATCAATGGGGAAAAGCCAAAACCGTATCGCAGATTCTCGCCGTTTTTTTGGTGCTGCTGTTTCAGTGCCTTTTAGAAGCCGGTATATTCCCAACTGGGATGGCGCTGGGACTATTGGTGTTTGGAAATGTACTGATTGGCATTTCCTGTGTGTTGACTGTGATTAGCGGTGCTGTTTATATCCGTCAAAATGCTCACATTATCAGCCAGACCAAATGATATGATGAGAACACGGGTCAAGGTCAGGTTGACATTTCTGTTGCTGCAACATATAATAGACTTATATAGGTATGAAATGCTGAGAACGGAAAAAGTAACGGGGCGGATGTGCCAGAGAGAAAGCATCAGTGGCTGAAAGTGCTTTTCGCAAAGTCCCTGTGAAGTATGCGTCCGGGAGCAGGCAGGGGGAAAATCCCTGCACGGCTGGAGCCGTTATCCTCTGAGAGCAAGAAACCGGAGTGGAACCGCGGAAATTTTTCGCCTCCGTCTGTGCAGAAAAGCACAGACGGAGGCTTTTTTCGTTCTCCGGCCTTGCGTGTCAGCACAAGGGGTGTTATCATGTTTTCTAAGCTGAAAGCAGAGATTGATTCGATTATGGAACGTGACCCGGCTGCACGGAGCCGCTGGGAGGTCTTTTCCCTCTATAGTGGGTTTAAGGCCGTGCGCAGTTATCGCAAAGCACATTGGTTACTGGAACACGGGCATCCATTTCTCGCCAGATGGGTGAGCCAGCGTTCTCGGCACAAAACCGGAATTGAAATTCATCCGGGTGCCAAAATCGGAAAAGGACTGTTTATTGACCACGGCATGGGTGTTGTCATTGGAGAAACGGCAGAAATCGGCGATTACTGTACGCTTTATCAAGGTGTCACATTAGGCGGCACGGGCAAGGATAAAGGAAAGCGTCATCCCACGTTGGGTGACCATGTCTTGGTTGGCTCCGGCGCAAAAATTCTTGGTCCAATGAAGATTGGGAACAATGCCCGTATTGCCGCCGGGGCGGTCGTATTGAATGAAGTTCCGGACAATGCGACGGCGGTTGGCGTACCTGCACGTGTGGTGCGTATCAATGGCGTGCGGCCTGATAATCTGGATCAGGTGCATGTGTCTGACCCGGTGTCACAGGAACTGTGCCGGATCAATAACATGCTGAAAGGTATGGAGAAAACGATCGACAAAAAAAGAACTGCAGACGATAAACCGGATGAAAAATCTGCAGATCAGAAACATCAGAATTTTGCATGACTTTTATGCACCAATAGGCAGGAGGATGCTGGAATGGAGCTTTATAATACCTTGACACGGAAAAAGGAAACGTTCGTGCCAATGACTCCGAAAAAAGTGAAAATCTATGCATGCGGTCCAACCGTGTACAATTATATCCATATTGGCAATGCACGGCCGATCTGTGTCTTTGATGTTTTGCGTCGGTATTTGGAATATTTGGGCTGTCAGGTAACCTATGTCCAAAATTTCACAGATGTTGATGACAAAATCATCAGGAAAGCAAAAGAAGAAAACAGCGATTATCTGACCGTCAGCCGCCGCTATATTGAGGAGTACAAAAAGGATGCAGCGGGCCTGAATGTTCGGCCCGCGACCATTCACCCAAAGGCAACGGAGAATATTGATGAAATGCAGAAGATTATTTCCATTCTCATCCAAAAAGGATATGCTTATCCCACGGCGAACGGGGATGTCTATTTTCGTACACTGAAAGATAAAGAATATGGAAAATTAAGCCACCAGCCGCTGGAGGATCTGCAGGCTGGTGCGCGAATTGCAACTGGAGAAATTAAAGAGGATGCAATGGACTTTGCCCTGTGGAAAGGTGCAAAACCCGGTGAACCGTATTGGAATTCGCCATGGGGAAACGGCCGCCCCGGGTGGCACATCGAGTGTTCGGCAATGGTTCGCCGCTACCTTGGCAAAACAATTGATATCCACTGCGGCGGGCAGGACCTCATTTTTCCGCACCATGAAAATGAGATTGCCCAAAGCGAATGCTGCAATGGCGTGCCGTTTGCCCATTACTGGGTACACAATGGCTACATCAATGTGGATAACCGGAAAATGAGCAAAAGTCTGCATAATTTCTTCACTGTGCGGGATGTTGCCAATGTGTATGGTTATGAGCCGATTCGTTATCTGATGATTTCCGCACATTACCGGATGCCGATTAGCTACAGTGTCGAGATGATGACCCAGTGCAAAGCCGCGCTCGACCGACTTTATAATTGTCGGGATAACTTGGCCTTTGTGATGAAGAATGCGCAGCTTGGGGAGCAGACCGGCGATGCTGCTGTCAAGGAGAAGCTGGAAAAATGCCGCATTGCCTTTGAAGAAGCGATGAACGATGACTTAAATACAGCAAATGCATTGGCGGCACTGTTTGAAATGACAAAGGAGATCAACACGGACTTTTCTGCGGAGAAGCACCCCGGCAGAGAATTGTGCCAGTATGCCTATGCTCTCTTTACGAAACTTGCTGATGTACTCGGTTTGCTCTACAGCCGGCCAGTGCCGGGGACAGATACCGGAGATGAAGAAGCTGCGGATATTGAGGCTCTGATTGCACAGCGCACACAGGCCCGCAAAGACAAGAATTGGGCAGAGGCAGACCGTATCCGAGATGAACTTAAAGCACGCAGTATTGTTTTGGAAGATACGCCGCAGGGGGTTAAGTGGCACAAAGTGTGACAAACCCTTGCTTTGGGTAAAATCAAGTCTGCCGTTTCCCATAATACACTATATAAAAGAAAGCACTTTGAGTTGGCTTTAAAATCCAATTCAAAGTGCTTTTATCGTATTCTTGTGTCAGATTGTTTCGCAGCAGATTTTCTGAGTTCTCCATCAGGAAATGGAGCTTCCCTTTCCGTAAAGGACCCGCATGGCATTCAAAATTGCAAGAATGGAGACACCGACATCAGCAAAAACGGCGGCCCACATGTCGGCTATTCCCAGTGCAGAGAGAATCAGCACAATCAGCTTGACAGCAATTGCGAAGATGATGTTCTGATGGACAATGCGCAGCGTCCGGCGGGAAATACGGATAGCAGTGGCTAGTTTGGAAGGCTTATCATCCATCAGGACAATATCTGCCGCTTCAATGGCAGCATCACTTCCCAGTGCGCCCATAGCGATACCGACGTCTGCACGGGCCAGCACGGGTGCATCATTAATGCCGTCTCCCACGAACACAAGGCTTCCCTGCTTTTCCTGCATCAGTTTTTCTACAGCATCCACTTTATCATTGGGGAGAAGCCCCGCCTGCACTTCATCAATTCCAATTTGATCGGCAACTGTTTTTGCGGCGGAGGGATTGTCGCCGGTCAGCATGACGGTTCGTTTGACACCGCTGGATTTCAGCGCTGCCATTGTTTCTGCTGCGTCCGGTTTTACTTCGTCGGCAATGATGAGGCAGCCGAGATAAACGTTGTCTGCTGCCACATAAACGGCGGAGCCGGGTTGGGAAACTTCTTGACAGGGAATGCCTTCCTGCTGCATCAGTTTTCGGCTGCCGGCAAATACGGTGTGACCGTCCACTTTTGCTTTTACGCCGTGTCCTGCAAGTTCCTGAATTTCGGAAACACGACCGGGCGTGATTTCTTTTCCCCATGCATTGCGCAGGGAAAGGGCGATTGGGTGGCTGCTGCCGCTTTCTGCCAGCGCGGCGGTTTCCAGTAATGCGCTTTTTGAAATAGAACCACTCGGCAGAATCTGTACAACATGGAAAGAACCTTTCGTCAGGGTACCGGTTTTATCGAAAACCGCAATTTCTGTTTTCGCAAGCGCTTCCATGTAATTACCGCCTTTAATCAGAATTCCACAATGGGAAGCGCCGCCAATGCCGCCGAAAAAGCTGAGCGGAATCGAAATAACCAAGGCACAGGGGCAGGAAACCACTAGAAAATTGAGCGCACGTGTAAACCACTCCTGAAATGGCTGCTGAAGCAGAAGAGGAGGAAGCACTGCCAATGCCACAGCAGCAAAAACGACAATTGGTGTATAATATCTGGAAAATTTTGCAATGAAATTTTCCGCCTTTGCTTTTTTCGCGCTGGAATTTTCCACAAGGTCGAGAATTTTGGAAGCGGTGGAGGTTGCGAATTCCTTTGTGGTGACAATGTGCAGAACACCGCTCTGATTGATGCACCCGCTCAGGACTTCGCTTCCGGCGAGGACTTCCCGCGGGATGCTTTCCCCAGTTAGAGCAGATGTGTCCAGCAGGCTGCGTCCGTCCAGCACGATGCCATCCAGCGGGATGCGCTCTCCTGGACGAATCAGGAGAATGCTGCCAACCGGTACTTCTTTGGGGTGGATTGAGACAACAGAACCGTCTTCCTTCTCCAAATTGGCCCTGTCGGATCGGATATCCATCAATTGGCCAATATTTTTGCGGGAATGCTCCACGGCAAGGTCTTCAAACAGTTCTCCCACTTGAAAGAACAACATGACGGCGACTGCCTCCGGACATTGGCCAATCGACAGTGCACTGATGGTGGCAACCCCCATCAAAAAGTTTTCATCAAATACCTTACCATGTGCAAGATTGCAGAGTGCTTCCCACAGCACATCATAGCCAATAAGCAGGTACGGTACTAGGTAAAGCAGCAGTTTCCATGTTTTGGTTGCTGGCAGTAATACTGCTAAAATGAGTAACCCCGTGGAAATCAAAATGCGGTACAAGCTCTTTTTTTGTTTAGGTGTCATTTGCTTTTCCTCATTTCTTCATCACCAATAGAAAAGTCGGAAAGTTCAGTTCAGCCGGCGGAACCGCCGGTCAGTTCCATCAGATGTTCCATGCCGGTGCCGAGAATGGTCCGCACATGTTCGTCTGCTAAAGCGTAAAAGACAGTTTTTCCATCGCGGCGGTATTTTACCAGTTGGCTTTGTTTGAGAACACGCAGCTGATGGGAAATAGCAGATTGGTTCATATTGAGCAGCTGAGCGATGTCGCATACACACATTTCGCTTTCAAAAAGGACATAAAGAATTTTAATACGTGTGCTGTCTCCGAAAACTTTAAAAAGTTCTGCAAGATCATACAGAGAGTCCTCATCTGGTATGGAATTTTGCACTTTTTTCACAATGTCTGCGTGAACATGAATGAAATCACAGCGTTCTATTCCGTTTTTATCCTGCATCTAAAAACTTCCTTTACTCTTTTATTCTTATATGTGAACATATGAACTGTTATTCATATGTCATAAATCTATTTTAATGCAAAATGTGCAAAAGTCAAGAAAATAATTGATTTTTTGATAGAGTAAGTGTATGCTAACTATATGGGATACATATTTTACTTCAAATGTGCGCAATACTGGACAGAGACTTCTAACCCAAAATTCTGCAGAGAAATTTGAAATTGCCATTCCTGACTGAAAAATAGCTATCCCAAACAGAAAGTTATCAAATGAATAGAGGGGATGTTCCATGGAACAAAAAAAATTCACAATTAGCGGCATGACCTGTGCTGCATGCCAAGCGCATGTGCAAAAAGCGGTTGGTTCTCTTTCGGGTGTAAAGGATTGTGAAGTCAATTTACTTTCCGGTACCATGACGGCTAAGTATGATGAGGCGGTACTTTCAGAAGGAGAAATTTGTACTGCGGTGAAAAAGGCAGGTTATGGGGCACAGTCGGTGGGTGCGCAGAACACGGCCACAGTTGAAGCGACTGCCCGTCAGCGTGCGCAGGAAGAGCAGCAGTCCATGAAAAATCGGCTGATTGGTTCCATCATTTTTTTGATACCGCTGTTGTATCTTGCAATGGGGCATATGATGGGGCTGCCGCTGCCGCCGTTTCTTGCAGGTCTGCAGAATGCAATTTCTTATGCATTGTTCCAGTTCCTGCTGCTGCTGCCAATTGCTTATATGAACCGCAATTATTTTATCAATGGTTTTCGCTCTTTATTTCAGCGCGCACCCAATATGGACAGTCTCATTGCAATCGGTGCAGTAGCTGCTGTTATATATGGTATTTTTGCGATTTGCCGGATTGGAAATGGACTTGCGGCAGGAAATTTGGCACTGGCAGAAAGATACCACAAAGATTTGTACTTTGAGTCTGCCGGGACAATCCTTACTCTGATAACGGTAGGGAAATATCTGGAGAGCCGCTCCCGCGGGCAGACAACAGAAGCGGTTGAAAAGCTGTTGGATTTAAAACCGCAGACAGCCATTGTGCTGCAGAATGGACAGGAACAGGAACTTCCGGTTGATCGTGTCAAGGTGGGTGACCTTGTCGTTGTCAAACCCGGAGCAAGTATTCCTGTGGATGGTGTGGTGACGGAGGGCCTTTCCGCCGTTAATCAGAGTGCCATTACCGGCGAAAGTATTCCGGTGGAGAAGAAAGAGGGAGATCAAGTCATTACCTCAACCATTAATGGTATGGGCCGACTTGTTTTTCGCGCGGAGAAGGTTGGGGACGATACCGCACTGGGACAGATTATCCAACTGGTTGAAGATGCAGGCAACAGCAAAGCACCAATTGCCCGTTTGGCAGACAGAATCGCTGGTGTTTTTGTTCCAATAGTCATTAGCATCGCTGTTGTGACGGCTGTTGTTTGGCTGCTGCTCGGATACGGCTCAGAATTTGCCCTGCGTGCCGGAATCGCGGTGCTGGTCATTTCGTGCCCCTGTGCTTTGGGACTGGCAACACCGGTCGCCATTATGGTGGGAACCGGCAGGGGTGCCCAGTTTGGTGTCCTTTATAAATCCGCTCAGGCACTGGAAACGGCTCACGCAGTGGATACTGTTGTGTTGGACAAGACCGGAACGGTTACTGCAGGCAAACCAGAAGCGACAGATATTCTGGTCCAGAAGCCCTTTACAGAATCCGAACTCCTGACTGCTGCGCAGGCGCTGGAAACTCCCAGTGAGCATCCGCTGGCACAGGCGGTACTCCGGTATACAAAGGAAAACAGGATACCGGTACAGCCGGTAACAGATTTCGAGGCAGTTCCGGGGCGGGGCGTGCATGCCCGCATCCACGGTGAAACTTACTATGCAGGTAATGTGGAATTTATGCATAGCTGCGGTGCGGATGTAGCTGACCTGCAGAAAAAGGCAGAGAAACTGGCCCAGCAGGGAAAGACACCCCTGTATTTTGCCAAAGGTAAACAGCCGATGGGCTTAATTGCAGCGGCTGACCCTGTGAAACCGGACAGCCGTGCTGCAGTCCAGTCTATGAAGCAAATGGGGATTTCTGTTGTGATGCTTACCGGAGACAGCAGCCGAACAGCAGAAGCAGTGCGGAAGAAACTGGGAATTGACCGTGCGGTAGCAGAAGTCCTGCCACAGGATAAAGAACATGAGGTCCGCTCTCTGCAGGAACAGGGACATAAAGTGGCCATGATCGGAGATGGGATTAACGATGCTCCGGCTCTGACGCGCGCGGATGTTGGGATTGCAATCGGTGCCGGCACGGATGTGGCAATTGCCAGCGCAGATATTGTATTGATGAAAAGCAGTTTGCAGGATGCTGTCACGGCACTTGAACTTTCCCGTTCAGTAATTCGGAATGTAAAGGAAAATCTTTTTTGGGCATTCTTTTATAACAGCCTCGGGATACCGCTGGCTGCCGGTGTCTTTTATCCGCTGCTTGGCTGGCAGCTGAATCCGATGTTTGCTGCGGCTGCCATGAGCCTAAGCAGTGTGTTTGTGGTGACCAATGCGCTCCGCCTGCGTCGGTTCCGCCCTAAAAATAGGCAGGCTGAGATTACAGCTGACGCAAGTGCAGCGGTTCAAACAATAAATTCAAATCATTCCAATCAAACATCAACAAAAAAAGGAGAAGATTCCATGAAAAAAGTGATTGCCGTAGAGGGTATGATGTGTGAACACTGTCAGGCACATGTGACAGAGGCACTGCAAAAGGTACCGGGTGTAACAGAAGTCCATGTCAGCTTGAAAAAGAAAAATGCAGAGGTGGTCTGCGAGAAGGAAGTGGCTGATGAGATGCTGCAGAAAGCCGTCACCGATGCTGGCTATCAGCCGGGAAAAGTTGATACTCTATAAATTCTATCGACACTGGGAACTTGTTTTTCGGCATTTTCTGGTGTCCTTTTTTATTTTCAGACCAATTTTCCCTATACAAAAAATGCTTATGTCCAATATACAAATTGGATTTTATAACAGTTAAACGCAATTCATCAATGCAGCAGAAAATATTTTGCAAATAAAGGAACTGCCAGTCACTTTTTAAGCGAATGGCAGTTCCTAGTATGTCAGAGACAGTGAGCTTTAAACACATGGGTCCCATCTTTATGGCTTTTTATTTTATACAGGCCCAGTGACGAAAAAGAAAAGCTTACACACAATACCAAAAAGCAATAGTTCAATTTGTTCTAATGGTATCTTTGAAATGCAAACGAAATAATGGCCAAAACTAAACTTAACAAGCAGAAACCTATTTAATCACAAAGCTCACAAATGTTTGATTTTGAAAACCCTATGGAATCTTGTTCATACTTGTCGTGACGGCTTAAGGTACAGATAAATGCTGCCTTTGGTTTATCACTCATTTTTCACCTTTGCCTTTTTCGTGGGAGTACCATTTGTATCAAAGTATTTGTTCTTCAGGTAAAGCGCCAGCCGGACAAGAAGAAGCATTACCGGCACCTCAATCAGCGGCCCGATAACGGCAGCAAATGCCTGACCGGAGCCGATACCAAATACAGCAGTGGAAACTGCAATTGCAAGTTCAAAATTATTGCTTGCTGCAGTCAGTGAAAGCGTGGCCGTCTGGTCGTACCGGAATCCTCCTTTATAGGAAATGAAAAAACTAATGGAAAACATCAGCACAAAATAAAGGAGCAGCGGAATCGCAATACGCACCACATCCAGCGGTAGTTCTACGATATATTTACCTTTCAGCATAAACATAATTACAATGGTATAGAGCAGGGCAATGAGAGCAAGCGGAGAAATCTTTGGAATAAAGGTTGTGTTCAGCCATTCTTTTCCTTTTATGCGAATTACCGCAAAGCGGGTAGCAATCCCTGCCGCAAAAGGAATTCCAAGGTAAAACAATACGCTTCGCGCAATATCCAACATCGATACATGAATCACTTTTCCGCCCCAGGAAAGATGCAGTGCCTGTGGCAGAACTGTGGCAAAGAACCAGATATAAACGGAGTACAGGAGAATTTGAAAAATTGCGTTTAATGCGACAAGTGCCGCACAATATTCGTTATCGCCTTTTGCCAGAGTATTCCAAATGATAACCATGGCAATACAGCGCGCAAGGCCGATGACGATAATTCCGATGGCATATTCCGGCTTATCCGGTAGAAATATTGCAGCAAGAAGGAACATCAGGAAAGGACCTATTACCCAGTTTTGCCATAAGGAAAATCCAAACACTCTTTTATTATTTGTAACTTTACCGATTTCCTCAAACTTTACTTTGACAAGCGGCGGGTACATCATCAAAATTAAACCAATTGCAATTGGCCATGATATTGTGCCTGTGCTAAGATGGCTGATGGCATTTGCCGCGGAAGGAAATCCATTTCCCAGCAAAATGCCGAGTGCCATGGCAGCAAAGATCCACAGTGTTAAAAAACGGTCTAAAAAAGAAAGTCTGTTTCCGACTTTTTCCATGTTCGATCCTCCAAAATAAATTTCTACAGCAGTTCAAACAGGTTCTTTCCTTTTACCTCAAACGGTTTCCAAGGAATCACTGCATCATTTCCGTTTGATATTTCATTGACTTTTTGAATCCAGTGCACTTCCTCCTTTGCTTTTGTTTTCAAAAATCTGCTTGTCGTTTCTGTCAGAGAGTAGCTTGCATTAACGACCCACCATCTGACCATAAGTCCGGCACGCTTTAAATCATCTGAAAGGCGCTTTGCCTCGTAAAATGGCGTAGTTTCGGCAAGTGTAACAATAATCACTTCCGTATCGTCCGGATTTTTCAGTCTGGGGAGCAAGTCTTTTTCTGCTTGTGTGACTTCACCGCCGGTATTCTCAATCTGCTGGTTATAATTTTCTGTTGATTCCAGCAAAAGAATGGTGTGCCCTGTAGGGGCAGTATCCAAGACGACTGTTTCTTCGTCGCTTTTTGCCACAATATCGGCAAATGCCCGGAACACAGCAATCTCCTGCGTGCAGGGAGAGCGAAGGTCTTCTTTGACGTATTCCAGATCTTCTTCTGACATGGTCTGACGTGCTTTTGCAAGTACTTTTTCCTGATAGTTTTTCAGTTCGCCTTTTTCATCAATATGACTGACGGAAATTCCTTTTTCCTGTCCGACAACTAGGTTCAGATGATCGGCCGGATCTGTAGTTGCGAGCCGGACTTTCTGTCCCTTTCGACTCAGGCCGAGAGCAATGGCTGCGGCAATTGTTGTTTTGCCGACGCCGCCTTTTCCCATTGTAAAAATGATTTTTTTACCGGATTCATAAATTTCCTCAACAATATCGTTCAATTTGTGAAAATTCGGGAGATTTTCCGTGAATTTTTCAGAGGAAACGCTTGCATCAGATAGCAGACGCCTTACGTTCTTGACGCCGGTGATATTGTAGGCACGAAGCGGCAGTGTGGCAATCGGATATTGTAAAAGGCTTTCCGGAATACTTTTGAGAGCAGTTTGCTGTTTTGCAAACAAGGCGGCCTCCACTTTATCCATCGAATCATAGTTTTGTAAAACTCCATTCATTACGAGCAATTGTTTCCGGATACCCAGAGCACCAAGTTCATCAGAAGCTCTTTTTGCTTCCCAAATGGGTGCCTTCTCCGGTCTGGTAACAAGGATGAGTGTTGTCTGGCTGCCATCGGCGAGAGTTTCGGCAGCTTTTTTATATACTGCTTTTTTATTTTCCAAGCCTGATAACTGCCCAAGACAGGAAGCACCATGTTTGCTTTCGCTGATAAAACCACTCCATGCGGAGGGGAGCTGAAGCATCCGGAGAGTATGACCGGTTGGAGCAGTATCAAAGAGAATATGGTCATAATTTTCAGCTTTTCTGCTGTCGGTCAGGAAATTGGAAAATTCGTTGAATGCCGCAATTTCTACTGTGCAGGAGCCGGAAAGCTGTTCCTCCATATTTTGGATGGCAGACTCGGGTAATTTTCCGCGGTAAGGGCCAATCACCGATTCGCGGTATTCGGCAGCCGCCGCCAAGGGATCAAGGTTCGCAACAACAAGCCCCGGAACTTCTTTGATTTCACTCCCCTTATCGTTTAACGCTAGACCAAAAACATCCTGAAGGTTGGAAGCCGGGTCTGTACTAACAAGCAGAACTTTTTGACCGGCATCTGCAAGTGCAACAGCCGTGGCGCATGCAATCGAGGTTTTACCCACACCGCCTTTTCCAGTAAAAAACAAATATTTTGTTTTAGCTGATTGGAGTGGGTCAAATAATTTTATATTCCGCATTCCAATAATCTCCTTTAGCAGCCTTTTCGGCCGCAATTACATTTGTGAACCTTTGCCTTGACCGGAGTCGATTGAATTTTGTCAAGACTTACTCCCAGATAAACAGCGAATTCTTTGTTCGTCAAATAGCCGGACTCTTTTACGATTTTTCCGTCCACAATCGTGACGGGCAGGACCTTTACACCTTTCGTATTGAGTTCTTTGTTCACTATGGGATTGTTTAAAAATGCCTGCGGATTGGAAGAAAGGTTATACCGTTTGACTTCAATACCGTTTTTGCTGAGGCTTTCCATTACGGCAGCAACCCGAATCAATTCAGGGTTTACGGATGGGCCGCATACTCCTGTGGAACAACACATGGCAGGATCGTAAATTTCCATTTTGCTCATGGCGAACAACTCCTTAAAATAAAATTTATAAAAAGTCATAGATCATAGATAAGTATCTATGTCAAAGGCAGGGATAATTACCCTGCTTGCTTTTGATCGATACAAATTTAAAGATCTTTTCTTATTGAATAACTTCTATATGATTGAAAAAGCTCTATATTTAAATTATGAATAGAACTTGGCCTTTGTTCCCTAAATTTATTTTTTAAAAAAATTTAAAAAATGAACAGTTTCTTTGATAAGATATCATTTTATCATGTTTATTGGCAGCTGTCCGTTTCCCGTTTGCATTTATTACAGATGCAGTCGTCTTTATTGCTGGTGCTTTCATTCCAGTATTCGGATATTCTTTGAATTGTTTTATGATTGAGGGTGTAATGCATCCAGGCACCCTCGCGATTGGCATTGACAATTCCACATTGTGTAAGAATTTTCATATGGTAAGAAAGTGTTGGCTGTGTAATATTGAAAGACTTTAAAATATCGCAGGCACAAAGTCCACCGCAGGAGAGCATATCAATGATTTTCAGCCGCGTTTCATCTGCCAAGGCCTTGAACAGTAAGGCAAAATCGGCATAGTCATTTTTCATGGAATTCTCCTAACATAGACGAGCATAAATCATATTAACATTCATCTATATGATATTCAGTTCTATATGATTTGTCAATAGAAATTTTGGGATTGAAACGTACGATTGCGAACGTCAAATGTCAGGAGAGATAAAATGGTCATGATTCGTATCCTTTTGGATTACATTCTTAGACATATTTTATTCCTTATTAAAAAATGCACTTTGAAATGGACTTTACAGGCCAAATCAAAGTGCATTTTGTACATGACTTTTTAACGAGGGCGTTTTCTTAAAGCCCAAAACAGTTTTACCAATTCAAACCATAGCACCGCAGCTGCAGATATGCCGATAACAGTCAATACCTCTGTCCCAGTTAAAGAAGTCAGCTTTAGGAAAGAAGAAAGCGGTGTATACAAAGCCAAGATAAGCATCAGGATAATTCCCATGAAAGATGCCCATATTACTTTATCCTTTACCAGAGAACGGAGCGACTGAAATGCGAAATCTGTCTGGGAGCTGTTGACAAGAACCAAAAAAATATTACTGATAAACAGAATGGAAAGTCCCATGGCGCGGGCTGTCGCTGCATTTTCAGCCGGATTCCTCTGCAGAACGGTATAATAAGTTCCGAAAGAAGCAGCAAAAATGGCAATGCCCTGCAAAACACTTTTGAAAAGATTCTTTGCGCCGACAAGTTTTTCCTGTGGACTGCGGGGCGCGCGTTTCATGATATCCTTTTCCGCCGGCTGTCGTTCAAAAACGATAGAACAGGTTGGGTCAATAATCAGCTCCAGCAGGACGACATGAAGCGGAAGCAGCATTAAATTTTTCGGATTCACTTTTAGCAGTGGAGCCAGCAGACAGGAAAACGCAATTGGAATATGAATGGTAAAAACGTAGCCGATTGCCTTTTTAATGTTGTCATAGATTCTTCTGCCGTCCCGAATGGTATTCACAATGGTAGAAAAATTATCGTCAAGAAGAATCAGGTCTGCCGCTTCACGTGATACTTCAGATCCCCTTTTGCCCATGGCGACTCCTATATCGGCATATTTAAGTGCAGGAGCGTCATTAACACCGTCTCCCGTCATGGCAACAATTTCTCCATTGGCTTTCAGTGCTTTCACAATCTTCATTTTATGTTCCGGTATGACACGGGAAAAAATATTAACGGTACGGACACAGTTTTGCAGTTCTTTCTCAGTCATCCGGTCTATTTCATCGCCGGTAATTGTTTGTTCACAGTTCGGAATGCCGACCTTTTTGGCAATCGCTTTTGCCGTGACGCCATTGTCGCCGGTAATCATCATTACCCGAACGCCAGCCTTCCTGCAGCGGCAGATATCTGTTTCCACGGATCTCCTTGGCGGATCGGCAAGGCCGACCAAACCGCAGAGGCGGAGATGACATTCCGATAAAGTTGCCGGAATATTGTCGACTGTCGGTATCTTCATCTGTCCAACGGCAATCACGCGCAGCCCCTCTGCCGCCATATCGGTGGCTACCTTTTGCACCTTGTCAAGTTCTTCCGGACTTATTTTGCACAAAGCAAAAATTTTCTCCGGCGAGCCTTTTGCTGCAACCGTAATTTCATTACCATGCTGCCAGACGTGACCCATCATTTTGGCTTCATGGGTAAAGGAATATTCCCGTATTAGTTTGCCGCCAAACAGAAAATCCTTTGACAGGCCTTTATTTTCGCAATAAGAAAGCATGGCTTTTTCCATCGGATCATAGGTGTCCGGTTCACAGGCCATTCCCAAAATTGTGCAAAAAGTTTGTTCCTGATTCTGCTCCGCCCATGTTTTGCAGACGGTCATCTGGTTTTCTGTAAGGGTACCGGTTTTGTCGACGCAAAGGACAGAGACCGCACCCAATGTTTCCACCGAGGAAAGCTTTCTGACAAGTGAATGCCTTTTCGCGAGTCTCCATGCACCCATGGAAAGAAATACGGTTAAAATGACCGGAAATTCTTCGGGAATCATCGCCATGGCAAGTGTAACTCCGGAAAGGATGCTTTCCACCAGCCGGTCTACAAAGCTATGATCCAGAAGATTGAACCAAGTGAAACATTCAACTAAGACAAACAGGACAGCCGCAATCACCGCACACAGTTTCACAAGACTTCTTGTTTGTTTTTGTAAAGGAGAAGGAGATTCCGGCGCATGAGAAATATTCAGGCCGATTTTTCCAATTTCTGTTGCTTTGCCGATTCGATTCACACAGACAGTTGCGCTGCCTTGTGTGACAAGCGTACCTGCATAGCAAGCATCGCGGCGCCACCGGCCCTTGTCTTTTTCAGTTCCAGAAGCGGATTTCCAAATGCCTTCTGCTTCTCCTGTCAGGGATGACTCATTGACGCATAAGTCGTTTGCCTGAAGGATTTCTCCGTCGGCTGGTATTTTGTCGCCTTCTGCAATCAGCATAATGTCGCCCGGGACGAGAGTTGTGCTGTCAACTTCCTGCCTTCTTCCGTCACGCAGTACTGAAATGCGCGGTGTGGAAAGATCTTTTAATGCACTCAGGGTTTTATCAGCTTTCCAACCTTGGATGACGTCGATGCCAATCATGCCAAGCACAAAAATCAGCATAATGATTCCATCACGCGGCTGGCCCAGGAAGAAGTAGATGACCGCTGTTGCAATAAGGAGCAGGAACATTGGCTCCGACAGAGCCTGAAGTATCTTCGAAAAAATATTTTTCTTTTTTGGGGGGCTTAATTCATTTTTACCAAATTGCTTCTGACGCTGTACAACTTCCTCTGCTGTCAGTCCTGTTAGATTTGCAGTTATTTTTTGTCCTGCCATAAAAGTTACCTCCTTCATGTCTTTTG
>ENA-UOOR01001346-UOOR01001346.1-fermentation-metagenome-genome-assembly--contig:-NODE-1346-length-29474-cov-23.865223_pt1 | contig 29474 bp, 30 predicted proteins | sample MGYA00245780_ERZ724029 | MGnify/ENA primary metagenome ERZ724029 (study PRJEB28704, sample SAMN03018315) | fermentation metagenome | biome: anthropogenic terrestrial biome; feature: soil... | reverse complement strand
ACCAGGATATGGGGACGGAAAAAGTACCGTACGATGAAACAATGATTGCAAAAAAGGCAATAAAAGAAACAGAGAAAAAACGAGGGATTTAAGGTATGGGGACACACCTATATCAAGGAAAGGGGACACACCTCTAATACTAATATCGGGATAGTCTATGAGGGTAAGAGGAATGTCCCCGAATATGTGGGGACACAAGGAAAGGGGACACACCTCTAATATCGGGATAGTCTATGGGGCAGGAGGAATGTCCCCGGATATGCGTCTATGGGGCAGGAGGAATGTCCCTGGATATGCGTCTATGGGGTAAGAGGAATGTCCCCGGATATGCAAATTAGGATAAGGAGTTAATCATGCAAGGCAACGGACAAATAATAAGAGTTATAATAGTATCCTTTTTAATAGCACTGTTTTTAGGACCGGTCGTAATTCCGATCTTAAAGCGTCTTAAAGTAGGACAAAGTATCCGGGAGGACGGACCCAAAAGTCATTTCGGCAAGACGGGAACCCCTACAATGGGCGGTATAATTATTATATTTGCAATTCTGATTGCAGTTTTGACCAGCAGGTTTTTTGAGCCGGAAGTATGGGCGGTAATATTTTTTATGCTGGGATTTGGGGCAATCGGATTTATAGATGATTATATAAAGGTAGTATTAAGAAGAAACTTGGGGCTTCGGGCATACCAAAAAATTATCGGACAGCTGATTTTTTCTGTTCTGCTTGCATGGTACGGCTCAAAATACAGCGCCATGGGTACTACATTGATGATTCCTTTTGTTAACATACATATTGATTTAGGGGTTTTGTACATACCTTTTATCACCTTTTTCACAGTAGGGATGGTAAATGCCGTGAATCTGACAGATGGTCTGGACGGACTTAATACCGGGGTAACTTTGATAGTTATGGCTGCCTTCAGCCTTATTGCCAACAGCTTAATAGAAGAAAACCAAATATACGAAGGAATCTCATTGGTAAGTGCCGCAGTTTCAGGTGCCTGCCTGGGATTCTTAAAGCATAATGCAAATCCTGCCAAAGTATTTATGGGAGACACGGGCTCCCTGGCTTTAGGAGGGGCTGTTGCGGCTGTTGCTGTACTGTCAAACACCGTTTTATATATACCCATAATCGGCGGTATATATTTTGCCGAAGCGCTGTCGGTGATTATTCAAGTTCTCCATTATAAAAGAACAAAACGCAGGGTGTTTAAAATGGCACCCATTCATCATCATTTTGAAATGTGCGGCTGGAAGGAAAAAAAGGTTGTGGCAGTATTTTGGATAGCAACCTTAATATTAGCATTCATAGGTATTTATTCAATATAACAACATAAAATTATAATGGGCTTTTTTAGGAAAGAAGGTAAAGGATGAAAAATATACTTGTGGTAGGACTCGGAGTTTCGGGCATTGCATGCATAAAAGGATTAAATAAGCTAAATGCAAAAATTTATGCATTTGATGAATTGTCTGAAGAGGATTTAAAAGAACGGCTAAAAGAAGTAGAAGGTATTGATGTAAAATATTTCTTCGGAAATAAGGAAATTGAAAAAATAGATTTTGAAAAATTAGACTTTGCTATAAAAAGTCCCGGTATAAAATATGAAGTACCCATAATTGAAGAGCTTATCAGAAATAATGTAGAAATAATAAGTGACATAGAAGCGGCTTATATGGTAACAAATGCACCGATAGTTTCCATAACGGGAACTAACGGGAAAACAACTACAACAACTCTCATCGGCGAAATGGTGAAAGAAAGCGGGAAAACATGCACGGTAACAGGAAATATAGGTTTCGGAATGTTTAATGATGCATTAAATGCAAAAAAAGAAGATATTCTTGTGGCTGAGGTAAGCAGCTTCCAGTTAGCCGGCACAAGGAAATATAAGCCTCACATAAGCGTATTGACTAATATTACTCCTGACCACATGGATTACCATCACACACTGCAAAACTACATAGATACTAAGTTTAAAAATGTAATCAATCAGGATGAAAATGATTATGCAATACTTAATTATGAAGACGAAATTATTAGAAATTATTCGGATAATATAAGGGCTAAAAAAATCTTTTTCAGCTCCGACAGAATATTAGAGGATGGAATATTTGCTTACAAGGATCAGATGGTTTATAAAACCGCAAGCAGCACAGAATTTATAATTAACACAAAAGAAATATTTATTCCCGGAAAACATAATTTGGAGAATGCAATGGCCGCTTCAGGTGCCGCCTTAGCATTGGGAATAAATACCGATGTAATAGCAAAGGTTTTGAAGGAATTTAAGGGTGTTGAGCACCGCCTTGAATTTACCGGTGAATACAACAAGGTTAAATTTTACAATGATTCCAAAGGAACAAATCCGGATGCTTCAATTAAGGCTGTCCAGGGAATCGAAAAACCTATTGTTCTGATAGCGGGAGGCTATGATAAAAAGTCATTGTACGATGATTTTATCAAAGCTTTTGACAACAAGGTAAAAGCTTTGATTTTACTTGGTCAGACTGCTGATGATATAGAAGTATGTGCCAAAAAATATGGCTTTGAGAATATATACAGAGTTAAATCAATGGATGAAGCTGTGAAAAAAAGCTTTGAATTGGCTGAAGAGGGAGACAATGTCGTGTTATCTCCCGCGTGCGCCAGCTGGGGAATGTACCCTAATTATGAAGTCAGAGGCAGAGATTTTAAAGAAAGGGTAAATTATTATGGAGGAAACTTTAAAAAAAGCTAAGGCAAGGACTATAGACTGGGTATTGGTTTTTATAATAGTTTTGCTGGTTTTGTTTGGGTTTTTAATGGTTTATAGTTCCAGTTATCCCGACGGATATTACAAATATGGAGGAGACCCGTTTTATTTTTTGCGCAAGCAAGTTGTAGCAGCTGGTATAGGGCTTGTGGGCATGATATTTTTTGCAAATCTTCCATACATAATATATAAAAAATTCAACAAGCTGATATTGATTGTATGTTTTGTTTTAGCCATGCTGACGGTTGTAATGGGAATTGCATCAAACGGTGCTCAAAGGTGGATAGTAATAGGGGGTATGTCCCTGCAGCCATCTGAAATCATAAAAATCGGCGGCGTGCTTTACATGGCTGATTACTTCAGCAGAAGAAGAAAAGACTTGCCGACATTTTTCAAAGGATTTATTCCTTCATTAGGATATATAGGATTTTTTTGCGGATTAATAGCAATTCAGGATGACCTTAGCACTGCCGTAATATTGGGAGGAACACTGATGGTTATGTTCTTTTGCTCCGGAGCTAAAATAAGCCATCTGTTGATGCTTGTTATTTTAGCCGCTGCAGGAATTGCCGTATTGATAGCAACCCAAACATACCGCATAACAAGAATAATTGTATTTTTTGATCCATTTAAATATCCGCTGGATGAAGGCTATCAAATCATAAATTCATTGTATGCCTTAGGTACGGGGGGACTTTTTGGAATGGGAATAGGAAAAAGCAGACAAAAGTTTTTCCATTTGCCCGAAGCATACAACGATTTTATTTTTTCAATAATAGGCGAAGAGCTCGGCTTTGTGGGATGCGTGTTTTTAATGTTGGGTTTTGTGGTTTTTGCATGGAGAGGACTTAGAATTTCCATGAACACGGATGACTTTTTCGGCAGCCAGGCGGCACTTGGTTTAACCGTATTAGTATTGGTGCAATTTATTATTCACATAGCGGTTGCAACATCATCAATGCCCCCGACGGGAAGAGCGCTGCCATTTATCAGTGCAGGAGGGTCTTCACTGATGTTTTTATTGTGCTCCATGGGAATTTTGTTAAATATATCGAAGTATTCAAATACTTATAGGGAATAAAGGGATGGTATTATAAATGAGAGTTTTGATAACAGGCGGAGGTACCGGAGGTCACATTAATCCGGCGTTGGCTGTAGCTCAGAAAGTAAGGCATGAAAATCCTTCTGATGCTATTTTGTATGTGGGAACCAAAAACAGTCTTGAAAGTGAATTGGTTCCAAAGGAAGGTTTTGAATTTAAGTCTGTAACAGCTAAATATTTAAGAAGGAAAATTACATTTGAAAATATTGTAACACTGTTTGCTTCGGCAAAAGGTGTAATGGAATCTTTCGGAATAATAAATGAATTCAAGCCCGATATAGTTGTGGGTACGGGCGGATATGTGTGCGGTCCGGTAGTTTTGGCCGCCCATTTAAAAAAGATACCTACAATGATATTGGAGCAAAATGTTTTTCCCGGAATAACCAATAAGCTTTTAAGCAAGATTGTTGACACGATAGGAATAAGCTTTGAAGAAGCAAAGCGCTATTTTCCCGAAGGCGTACAAAATAAGCTCATTTTAGTGGGTAACCCGGTGAGAAAGGAAATAACTGCAACCGACAGGAGAAAATCAAGAATCAAGTATTCTTTAAAACCTGAGGATGTATTTATTTATTCATTTGGCGGCAGCGGAGGCCAAGTAAGTCTAAACGAAGCAATAATTGATGTTATAAGATATTACAACGGCAATAAAAATGTAAAATTACTGCATGTAACAGGCAAGAAACTTTTTGAAAGCTTCATGGAAGAGTTGAAAAATAAAAATATAGAAATTAAAGAAAATATAGATATAATAGATTATATGTATGAGGCACCCGCGGCTCTTTCGGCTTCAGATATAGTTATTGGAAGTGCCGGGGCAATAACTATTGCGGAAATCACTGCAGTAGGAGTTCCTTCTATTTTAATACCAAAAACCTACACTGCGGAAAATCATCAGGAGTATAATGCCCGTGCTTTAGAAAAAGAAGGAGCTGCTTTAGTTTTATTGGAAAAGGACTTAACCGGCGATACTCTTTTAAAAGCAATTGAAGAAGTCATAGAAAATAAGAATGTATTGAAGACCATGTCACTAAATTCAAAAAGACTTGGAAATTCTGACGTTGAAAATAAAATATATGCAGCAATGATATATCTGATTAACGAACGTAAGTAACAAGTGAAAAAACTTTGCATAACATATAATATGTTTATTAGCTTGTTGCGGAGGGATAAAAATGGGAAGCTTTATTGTTGAAGGAAGAAACAGTCTTGAAGGAATTGTCGATATCGGAGGCTCGAAAAATGCTGCTCTTCCTATTTTGGCAAGCACTGTAATCACCGGAAGAGAATATATTATTGAAAATATACCGGATATTGAAGATGTAAAAGACATGCTTGAAATACTAAGCACCATGGGGTGCAGTATACAATTTGAAAATGGTATTGCATTAATTGATACAAGAGGTTTAAATACTCATATAGTTCCTGAAAAAATAGTAAGGAAAATCAGATCGTCAATAATATTAATGGGGGCTGTTCTGCAGCGTACAGGAAATGTGGAGGTTGCTTATCCCGGAGGATGTGAAATAGGTCTTAGGCCTATTGATTTGCATCTGAAAGGATTAAGAAAACTTGGTGTTGAAATAACAGAAAAGAACGGTTTATTGGTGGGTTCGGTAAAAGACCCGCTTAGCTGTGAAATTCATCTTGACTATCCAAGCGTTGGAGCAACTGAAAATATTATGCTGTTTGCAGTTGGAAATCCCGGCAAGACAGTTATTTATAATCCTGCCAGAGAGCCTGAAATTGCAGACTTGCAGAATTTTTTGAACACTTGTGGTTTTTGTGTAAGTGGTGCGGGTACAGGTACTATTGTTATAGAAGGAAAAGAACTAAAAGACACAGATACTGTAGAATACAAAATTATTTCCGACCGTATTGAGGCAGGAACTTATTTGAGTGCGGCAGCATCGATGAAGAGCAAAATATACATAAGAAACATAGAAAAATCTCATTTTAAGTCAATAACTTCAATATACGAAGATGCGGGATGCGAAATAAGGGAGACACACGGAACTATAGTTATAGCAAATAACAGAAGAATAAAAGCAATAGAAAAAATAACAACACAGCCTTACCCTGGTTTTCCGACGGATATGCAGGCACAGGTTATGGCGTCCATGGCAGTGGCAGACGGAATCTCCATAATCGAAGAAACTGTATTTGACAGCCGATTTAAACATGTTCCCGAACTGCAAAAAATGGGTGCCATCATTACAACTATTGGAAGAGTTGCGGTTGTAGAAGGTGTTGACAGGCTTTTCAGCGCTGAGGTCGAAGCAAAGGATTTAAGAGGAGGAGCGGCATTGGTTATTGCTGCAATGGGAGCTGAAGGAACATCAAAGATAAATAATATTCATCATATAAAAAGAGGGTATGAAAAGTTTATTTATAAATTGCATAACTTAGGGGTTATAATTACGGAAATCAATGAATAAATAGTGATGCCTAACAAAAGAGGTATTAGGGGAAAACTACACGATGGCTGAAAAAAATAATAAAAAACGGAAAAAAAAGAAAAAAATAAGGAATAGAAAGCTATTTGTAAGTGCAGCAGCTTTTATTACGGCTGCTGTAGTTGTTGTTTTTTGTCTTTTCTATATATATTATAAAACACCGTATTTTGATCTTATAAGCATTGATATTGACGGAAATTCAACATACAGCGACGAATATATAATTGAAAAGTCAGGCATTGAAACAGAAAAAAAAATATTTGACATTGATAGGTTAAAGGTCAAGGAAAATCTTGAGAAAGAGGTATATATAGAAAGTGTCAGGGTTGTTTATGAGCTTCCGAATAAAATTTTTTTGGACATTACGGAAAGGGTAGATAAATATCAGATTTTCTTTAACAATGAATACATAATAATTGACAGAAATGGGATAGTATTGAGAACCGATATTGAAAAATTAGAGTTAATAACTATTGAAAGTTATGCGAATGTAGTATACAATATAGGAGAAAGTATTCATTTTGAAGGCATTGAAAACAATGAAAAAATATTTGATTCAATAGAATATTTAAACAATGAATACGGAAGTGAAACAGTAGTAAGCTTAAATATTGGTTTAAATAACAGTTTTATGTTTGAAACACAATACGGAACGGCTGTAAGGATAGACTTAAACGAAGATACCGATTATCAGATTGTTTTTGCGATGAAAATTATCAATGAAAGATTAAATAATAATTTGACGGTTGCTTCCGGATTAATTGATTTTACAAAGGGGGACAGTCCTGTATATATAGAGGACTTTAAAATGGAGGATTATTGATGAATAAAATGTGGCAAAAGGGAATGCTGTTTGCAATAAGCTTAATTTTAGGTATTATTTTGATGACTCAAATGAGAACGGCAAACAATGTTTTAGGCGATGTCAACACTGATGAAAAAACAGTTCAGCTCAACGATGAGCTGGCAAGACTAACCCTTGAAAAAAACAAGCTCAGGGACGAATTGGAATTGCTTAAGGAAGAAAACAGAGAAAATGAAAAGCTGTATAAAGATACTGAGGAAGAACTTTTAAGCATTATGGAGGAGCTTGAGGATCAAAAGATAATATCGGGCTATTTTGATGTAAAAGGTCCCGGTTCCATAATAACAATCGATGCGGATCCCGGTTCACATGTGAGTATTGCTTCCAGCCATCAGTATATTTTGGCTTTAATAAGTTATTTAAACAATGCAGGAGTGGAAGCCATTTCCATCAACGGACAAAGATATACCAACTATACTGAAATTGTGCCGGTTTTAGAGCATATTAACGTAAATGGAGTTGCCATGGTTCTTCCATTGGAAATAAAAGCAATCGGAAACCCAAGAACAATTGAAGCATCCCTGAACTTTGTAGGCGGTATAGTGATGCAGCTTAATCAGATAGGATATACAGTTGAAACCGAAGAATCAAAGGAAATATTTATTAATCGCTATGATGGTGAAAGAGAGTTAAAGTATGCTGTCCCCATTTATGAAGATATATTTAAGGAGTGATTATTATCAAAAACAAGATAGTAAACATAATTATCTTTATCTTGGTATTCTTGTCAACCACAGCAATTATAAGCGGAGCTGATGCGGGAATTGATGAAAATACTATATACTCGATGAAGAATTTACACAAATATGATCGAAGCATCCGGGAAATGACACTCTTGGTCAGCAACATGCAAAATGCGGTGGATGAAGAAAAAAAGAATTTTGATAATTACGAAAATAATGAATTTTTGAATACAATAATCGAAATTAACTCTCAGATAGAACAGCTTAAATTTCATAACGGTTTTACCCATGTAAGGGGTCCCGGGATAATGCTTAGCGTTTCAGACAGCATCAGCGAAGACCCAGAACTTGGACTTATGGAAAGAATCGTACACGACGTGGATATTGTGGTTCTGTTAAATGATTTAAAGGCTGCAGGTGCTGAAGCAATTGAAATTAATGGTCAAAGAATTATAAATATATCGGAAGTTGTTTGTGCAGGTCCCCTCATAAGAGTAAACGGGTATGGAATTCCTGCCCCGTTTGTTATAATAGCTATCGGAGATTCGGATGAGTTATACGATGCGGTAAGCCAAGAAGGAACCTATGCATACGAGCTTAAAAACACTTACGGAATGGAAGTGAATATAAGAAAGTCCTACAATTTATCGATTCGGAAATATCGCAGCAAGTATCAAATAGAATATGCACAAACAATAAATGAAGAGGTAGAATAATATGATATATGTAGCAGCCGGTTTAATTTTAGGTATTGTTGCGGGACTGAACTTAAATATTGTATACAATCCGGATTATATAGTGTACATATCCCTGACAATATTAGCAATATTAAATACAATTTTCAACATGCTTCATGAAAATAAGGCAGGGGAATTAACCATTGCAAAAAGCATTGCATTTTTATTAACAGACCTATTGTTTGCATTGTTTTTGGGATTTGTGGGAGAACAATTGGGTTTGCCGATTTATCTTGCGGCTGTCTTTGCATTCGGAAATAATATTTATAAAAAATTAAGAATTTTGGTTAATATTTTTCTTGAAAAATTCAATAAAAACAAGTAAACTTAATTGAAGTATCGTTCACCAATTTATCCGCTCTTATGCCGTATAAATTGTGAATCGGATGCGTTTGACCTATCAACCATTTTCAGAAAAACTTATTTGGAGACATTCCTCTATTCCAAAGACTATCCTTATAGTATAGGTTTGTACCCATCTTAAATAAATGGACATAGTGCATAAAAATATGTATGAATATTATTAAGTTTATGATATAATATTTTCACGGTATACGAAAATTTTCTCTTTTATAGGAGGTCAATATATGTTTCAATTTGAAGAACCATCAGAAAGACTTGCAAACATTAAAGTAATAGGTGTTGGTGGCGGAGGAAACAATGCGGTAAACAGGATGATAGACGCGGGAGTAAGAGGCGTTACTTTTATCAGTATAAATACGGACAAGCAGGCATTAAGCAATTCTAAAGCAGAAATTAAATTTCAAATCGGGGAAAAACTAACGAACGGATTAGGAGCAGGCTCCAAACCGGAAATAGGCGAAAAAGCCGCAGAGGAAAATAAGCAGGATATAGCAGAATTGGTAGAAGGCGCAGATATGGTCTTCATAACTGCGGGTATGGGCGGCGGAACAGGAACAGGTGCTGCTCCGTTTATTGCAAATATTGCTAAATCCATGGGAATACTTACGGTTGCGGTTGTTACAAAGCCTTTCATGTTTGAAGGCAGAAACAGAATGAAAAATGCCGAAACGGGGCTTAAGAAGCTAAAGGACAGCATTGATACTTTAGTTGTTATTCCCAATGATAAGCTATTAGAAATTTCCGACAAAAAAACAACAATGTTAGAAGCATTTTCTCTTGCGGATGATGTGCTGAGACAAGGTATACAGGGTATATCCGATTTAATTGCAATCCCGGCAATTATGAACCTTGATTTTGCCGACGTTGAAACAATAATGTCGGGACAAGGTCTTGCCCATATGGGTATCGGTCAGGCAACAGGGGAAAACAGAGGATTAAATGCTGTAAAACAAGCAATTCAAAGTCCGCTTTTGGAAACATCTATCAACGGGGCAAGAGGTGTGTTACTCAATATTACCGGTGGAATTAATATGGGAATCCATGAAGTTAACGAAGCAGCTAAGCTTATTGAAGAAGCGGCTGATCCGGAAGCAAATATTATATTTGGAGCAAATATTGACGAATCTATTGGAGATATGGTTAAAATTACCGTTATTGCAACAGGTTTTGGAGAAAGCAGCACTAATAAAAAGCCTGACGGAACGGAAAAAACGGGAAAAGACGAAAAGAAAAATGAAAAGGAAAATCCTTTCGATTTTACTATACCAAGCTTTTTGAATAAAAGATAATAATAAAACAATTTAGTAAGCCGAAAGGCTTTTTTTTCTTGCATTATTTACTTTGGTATGGTATCCTTTAAAAGTTGAAAACTCAATAATAAATATATATACAATAAGGATGATTAAATGATTACAGTAACAAACTTAAGCCTCCAATTTGGAGGAAGCAAGCTTTTTAACGATGTTAATTTAAAATTTGTTCCCGGAAACTGCTACGGGGTTATTGGAGCAAACGGAGCAGGAAAATCAACTTTCTTAAAAATTCTATCCGGGGAAATTGATTATACAACCGGCGAAATTTCAATACCTTCAAATATCAGAATGTCGGTTTTGCAGCAGGACCACTTTAAATATGATGATTATACCGTTATGGAAACAGTTATAATGGGTAATGAGAGGCTGTATGAAATTATGAAGGAAAAAGATGCCTTGTATGCAAAGGAAGACTTTACGGACGAAGATGGAGTAAAGGCTTCGGTTCTTGAGGGAGAATTTGCGGAAATGAACGGCTGGGATGCCGAAACCGAAGTTGCACAGCTCCTGCAGGGATTGGGAATAGGCTCTGTGCTTCATTATTCATATATGAGGGATTTAAACGGCGGTGACAAGGTAAAGGTGATGTTGGCACAGGCTCTTTTTGGACGTCCCGGTATAATTCTTTTGGACGAACCTACCAATAACTTAGACATAGAATCGGTAACATGGTTGGAAGATTTCCTTCTTGATTTTGAAGGTTTAGTGATTGTTGTATCCCATGACAGACACTTTTTAAATACAGTATGCACGCATATTGTTGATATAGATTACAAAAAAATTAAAATGTATGTTGGTAACTATGATTTCTGGTATGAATCAAGTCAGCTGATGCAGCAGCTTATGAGAGACCAAAACAGAAAAAGAGAAGATAAGATAAAGGATCTTCAAAACTTTATTCAGAGATTCTCTGCCAATAAATCAAAATCAAAGCAGGCAACATCAAGAAGAAAGCTTTTAGAAAAGTTAGAGGTTGAGGAAATGCCTTCATCTTCGAGAAGATATCCCTTCGTTAAATTTACTCCCGACCGTGAGGTAGGAAATGAAATACTGACTGTCGAAGGATTATCAAAAACAATAGACGGAATTAATGTTTTAAAGGATGTTTCCTTTAGGGTAAACAAGGATGACAAAATAGCATTTATCGGTGAAAATGAATTGGCGGGAACAACCTTATTTAAAATACTGATTGGAGAAATTGAGCCGGATACCGGAAGTATAAAATGGGGTCAAACAATAACCAAATCATATTTTCCAAAAGACAATTCAGAATTTTTTGACGGTGTAAATCTCAATTTAATAGACTGGATGAGACAGTATTCCGAGGATCAATCGGAAAGCTTCCTGAGAGGATTTTTGGGAAGAATGTTATTTTCGGGTGATGACGCTTTAAAGCCCGCCAACGTTTTGTCCGGAGGAGAAAGAGTGAGATGCATGCTTTCAAGAATGATGTTGTCAGGCTCTAATGTACTGATACTTGACCAGCCTACAAACCATTTGGACCTTGAATCCATTACTGCTTTAAATAATGGGTTGATGGCATATAAAGAAATAGTTTTGTTTTCTTCCCATGACCATCAATTCATACAGACAACCGCCAACAGAATCATAGAGCTTACAGATGACGGAATAATTGATATGGCAATGACTTACGACGAATACTTGGAGAGAAAAGAGAAGAAACGGAAGGTGAATTAATGTTAAAAAAATATGCTAAGGATATGGATTTTGAGGATTTTAAGGATGCTTTATCTTCAGAAATGCTTAATGATTTGACTAAAATGAACATATCATATCGGAAAGCATACGGCATATTTCAAAATATGTTGATAGAATCAAAGCGTAATGATGAAGATGACATTGGAACAATGGAGAGCATTGTAAGAAATATAATATTGGATTTTGCGGATGAGATGTGAGACAGTAGGGACGTACCTTTACGTCCCATCTTTGGCTGACGATTTTTAAAAAAACATTTGACAATCAGCAAAAAATGTGCTAATCTTTAATTGTATTACAGATGTATTTATGGATTTCACATGTTTTTAGATATTATATGTGGCGTGCTGTATATAATGTGTAAAAACGTGTGAATTTTTTATACTATGGAATATAAATAATAATAATAATATTTTAGGAGGTACTCATGGCAAAGGGTACAGTTAAATGGTTCAACTCAGAAAAAGGATTCGGATTTATCACAAAGGAAGATGGAAATGACGTTTTCGTACATTTTTCAGCTATTCAGGGAGATGGATTCAAAACTCTTGAAGAAGGTCAAAAAGTAAGTTTTGACGTTACTCAGGGAAACAGAGGAGACCAAGCAGCTAACGTTGTAAGAATATAATTAGCGGCAAAACAAAAAAAATCGGGAGAAATCCCGATTTTTATTTGCCCTGACACCATTTGCCGCAGTAAAGCAAACAACAAATGGCGTCAAAGCATCCGCAATGAGACTACTATTCCATTAACTCCAAAAAATTCTCATCAGCAACACTACAATGCCCATAATTCCTACGAAAGCCAATATGTATGGCAATACTAAAGACATAACCGCCAATATCATTGCTAAAACATCACCTTTTTCCAGGTTCAGGTCATCAGGGTGCTCTTCATTACTCAATTTTTCCTTCGGAAGGTTTGCCTCCCGAATTTTTTGTAAATCCTCTTCGACTCTATTCTTTCCGAAAAACATTTAAAAAACTCCATTTACTTTGTGGCACATTGCAAAATGTCCTGTTTTGATTTCTCTGTATTCGGGTATTTGTTCCCTGCATACATCATGCACATAAGGGCATCGTGTATGGAAACGGCATCCTTTCGGAGGATTTGCCGGCGACGGAATATCTCCCTGCAGTATTATTCTTTTTTTGTTTTGACGCAGTGTGGGGTCAAAAGAAGGAGCGGCTGATAATAATGCTTCGGTATACGGATGGAGGGGATTTGAAAATATTTGGTTTTTAAGTCCCTTTTCCACTATCTGACCAAGGTACATTACCGCTACTTCATCACTTATAAATTTTACAACCGATAGGTCATGAGATATAAACATATAAGTAAGCCCGAAATCTTCCTGCGCATCTTTTAAAAGATTTATAATTTGGGACTGTATGGAAACATCCAATGCCGAAACCGCCTCATCACAAACCACAAAATCAGGGTTTACAGCCAAGGCTCGCGCAATACAAATACGCTGGCGCTGTCCTCCCGAGAATTGATGAGGGTAACGGTCCGCCTGTTCCGGGTACAATCCGCATCTACCCATAATTTCAATTGCCTTTTCCTTCATATCTTTTTTGTTTTTTACTAATTTATGCTGCAGCATTGCTTCCCCTACAATTTCATATACGGGAAGTCTTGGGTTTAATGAAGAATAAGGGTCTTGAAATATAATTTGCATTTTAGTTCGCATGCTGTTCATTTCTCTTTGGTCCATGGCAAATACATCCTTACCATCATATGTAACTTGACCCTCTGTCGGCTTTAAAAGCCTTAAAAGAGTTCGTCCCAAAGTAGACTTGCCGCATCCGGATTCACCTACTATACCCAATACCTGTCCTTTTTTTATATTAAATGAAACTCCGTCTACTGCTTTAACATTTCCTACAGCACGCTTAACAACACCTGCTTTTATGGGGAAATACTTTTTTAAATCCTTAACCGTTATCAAATATTCGCTTTGCGCACTCATTGTACTTCCTCCATTTCATCATTGTATAACCAGCAGGATATTCTATGTTCGCCTTCCAATATTTTTTCTTTTGGGAATTCCTTATGGCATATATCCATAACCTTATCGCATCTTGTACTGAAGGGGCATCCTTCAGGCAGGTTAGTTAAATCGGGAACATTGCCCGGTATTACGTGAAGCCTTGTGCTTTCCGTTGACATATCCGGCTTAGAGCCTATTAGTCCGATGGTGTAGGGATGTTTTGGATCCTTGAAAATATCGAATACCGAGGCTACCTCAACCACTTTTCCCGCATACATAACCATTACACGGTCGCTCATTTCCGATATGACACCTAAATCGTGAGTTATAAAAATAATTGATGCATTAATCTTTTGCTTAAGTTCATTCATTAAGTCCAACACCTGCGCCTGAATTGTTACATCCAATGCTGTTGTAGGCTCGTCCGCAATTAATAGCATTGGCTCACAGGCAAGTGCCATAGCAATCATTGCTCTTTGTCTCATGCCTCCGGACAGAGCAAATGGATAATCATCTACTACCCTTTCCGGATTAGGTATTTTTACAAGCTCCAACATTCGTATACTTTCCTTGTACGCTTCCGCTTTTGACATTCCGCGATGCAATATTAAGGCTTCGCTGATTTGGTCCCCTATTTTAAAAATGGGGTTCAGAGAAGTCATAGGCTCCTGAAAAATAAAGGATATATCATTTCCTCTTATTTGTCTGAGCCTCGCATCCGAAACTTTAAGCATATCTTCACCGTCAAACATGATTTCTCCGCCAACATATTTTCCGGGAGGAGTTTCCACTAAGCGAACCAGGGACATGCAGGTAATGCTTTTGCCGCAGCCGGATTCACCGACAATTCCTAAGGTTTCTCCTTCATTGACATAAAAGCTTACATCATCGACTGCCTTAACAATACCTCTATCGGAATAAAAATAAGTTTTTAAATTTTTTACTTCAAGCAATTTTTTACTCATATGGCTACCTCTTCATCTTAGGGTCTATTGCATCACGCATGCCGTCACCCAATATATTAAAACACATTACGGAAATAAAAATACATATTCCCGGAGGTATCCAATACCACCACTTATGCTGTATGATTAGCATATTTCTTGCTTCCTGTATCATATTGCCCCAGGTTGGCGTTGGAGGAGAAACTCCCAAGCCTAAAAAGCTAAGTGATGTTTCTGTTAAAATAACACTTGCCATACCTAAAGTTGCATAAACTATAACATATGCCAAAACATTGGGAAGCAAATGCTTGAAAATTCTTCTGACATCATTTATTCCCAGAGCTTCGCAAGCTTCCATATATTCCATTTCCCGAAGTGTCAGTATTTGTCCTCTTACAATTCTGGCAATACTTGGCCAGCTTAACAATGCCAATACGAAAATAAGAGTAGGTATGCTGTTTCCAAATACTGCAACAACTGTAATACAGAACATCATAAATGGGAAAGACAAAAATATTTCTGCCAAACGCATGATTACCGCATCTATCATACCGCCGTAAAATCCCGATAAGCTGCCTAAAACTACACCTATTAAACATTCAAGAAAAACTACCGCAAGAGCAAGCCCTAATGATATCCTTCCTGCATAAAACAGTCTTACGAATAAATCCCTTCCTATCTTGTCGGTGCCTAATAAATGTACAGAATTAGGATGCTGCTCCCGGTTTTTCATGTCGGTTGTTTCGATTGAATATGGAGATATAATCGGAATAATAATACAAAGAGCAATAATTATTATCAGTAGATAAAGACTTACCATTGCCATCTTATTTTTGCGAAGCCTTGATAAAACTTCCCCCCAATAAGATTGATTTTTATAAATGTTAGTTTGTTTCTTAGTTTCACTTTTAACCATAGTACACCTCTTAGTCAAATCTGATTCTTGGATCTGCAACCGCATACAATAAATCGGCAACTAATGCACCTATCAATGTAAGCACCGCAAGCATTGCGTTTATTCCAAGAATAAGGGGATAATTTCTTGTCATTGTAGCTTCAACGGATATTTTCCCGAGCCCGGGAAGAGCAAAAATTGTTTCTGTTACAACGGCACCTGATAATAATCCCGGTATCCAGAAACCAAGGAGAGTTATTATAGGTATTACCGCATTCCTGAAGGCATGTCTGTAAATAACCGTCTTTTCCTTCAATCCTTTTGCACGGGCAGTTCTTATATAGTCCTGCTTGACAACTTCAAGCATGCTGGAACGGGTGTACCGCATAAAGCTTGCCGTAGAATTAAGACCTAAAACTATGCTTGGCAAAAACAAGTGCCACGCCACGTCTTTTATTTTGTCAAAAAGATTATTTGACATTAATAATGGGTCCTGCAATCCAAACAAAGGAAACAGCTGTATGTCAACGGCAAAGAATTTTAATAAGAGAAGACCAAAGAAAAAAGACGGAATGCTTATTCCTATGAAAGATATAACCGTAAGTACATTGTCTGCAATAGAGTACTGTTTTGTTGCACTTATCACTCCAGCAGGTATGCCGATTAAAATGGAAATGACTAAGGATATTAATGCAAGCAGCATTGTAGCACCTGCATAGTCACCGATAACATCAGTTACGGGCTTTTTATGATTAATGGAATATCCTAAATTCCCTTGTAAAGCTTCACCAACCCAGTTTACAAACCTCTCATACCAGGGAGTATCCAAACCTAATTTTAATGCAAGCTCCGCTTTTTGTTCCGGCGTCATCTTAGGATGCATCATGTTGGAAACAGGGGTGCCCGGGGCTTGTTCAAGAATAAAGAATAATATAAATAAAATTCCCAAAAGAACAGGAATCATTTGAATTATACGTCTAATGATGTAGTTTTTCAACGTAACCACCTCTTTCAATTAAATTATGCACTGCGGGAGTTGTCCCTTTTGTGAATATAATGGGAGGGATTTACCCTCCCGCAAGTATATTTATTCTTTATTCAATAGTAACATCTCTTATACTCTGAACAAATGTCTTGTTGGTGTCTATTTCCATACCTTTAATTCTGTTGTTAACACCAAATATTTCACTTCTGTAAGCAATGATTGCGTGCGGTATTTCTTGGTTCATTATTTTTGCCCATTCTTTGTAAATTTCCGCACGTTTTGCAGTGTCAAACTCAGCCTTGCCCGCTGCAACTAACTTCATAGCATCCTCATTTTTATATCCCGATGCGTTGAATCCGCCTTTTACATAAGCATTATCATCAAACAATGCTCCTGTCGGGTCTGGGTCGATTGACAGTGAGAATCCCATTGTGTAAATATCAAAATCTTTTTCTCCTACTTCTGCATCCATTGTACGATCTGCAACCGTATCAAAGTCCATCAATTCTATTTCAAGCTCAACACCTAATTGTTTCCAAGTGTCGGCTGCCATTCCGGATAATGTTCCCGGCCATGAAGAATCTGTGTACACCAACCATTTAACATGCATTTTTTGACCGTCTTTGTATCTGAAGCCGTCTGATTCCTTCTTCCAGCCAGCCTCGTCCATCAGCTGTGCTGCCTTTTCCATATCAAATGAATATGCATTTAATTCGGAAAGATCCGGGAATGCCCATGAAGAAGGAGATATAGGAGCCATACCAACCTCGGCAAGTCCTGAGCCGTATTGTGCTTCTATGAATGATTCTCTGTCAAGAGCATACATTAACGCCTGTCTTACCCTTACATCAGAAAGCTGAGGTCTGATGCAGTTAAAGCACATAAATGTGTATCCGTTTCCGAGATAGTTGAAAAGATGTATATTAGAAAGAGACTCTGCTGCTTCCAAGTTTTCGGAACTTGATGATATTTGAGCAAGGTCTATCTGATTCGTCTGAAGAGCTGATAATATGGATTCATCGGGAACTTCACTCATTAAAATACCGTCAATTTGGAGTGCTCTTGAAGGATCCCAATAATTTTCGTTTTTCATTAATTTAATAAACTGCTTTGGCTCCCAGCTGTCAAATACACATACGCCAGAACCTAAAGGCTTTTCATTAAGGGCTAAGAAATCTTCCCAAGTTTCAAATTCATAATAATGTTTCGGCAAAATACCATATATGAAGCATTCAATATTTGCCGGTGCTGCCGAACCTTCGGGGAAGGTAAAGGAAATGGTTTTTTCATCTATTACTTTAATTCCTTCGAATACATCCGTTTCGCCTTTGTGGAATGCATCATAACCAACTAAGCTGGATACGGCATATGCTCTCGGTCCGTTATAGTCGGGATGAGCTATAGTTTTATATGTAAATTCCACGTCTGCGGTTGTTAAAGGAGTTCCGTCAGAGAATTTAATTCCGTCTTTAAGTGTAAATGTGTAAGTGAGATGGTCTTCGGAAATTTCCCATGTAGCAAGCTCTGGGATATATTCTCCTTCTTTGTTGTTGTCAACCAAATGCTCGAAAAGCAAGTCTGAAACATATGAATCGTAAACATTGTCGGACATTACTGCATTGAAAAGTCCGCCCCAGCCTGAACCGCCGAATTTCAGTATTTTATCGCCCCTCGGCAGCTCTTCTGACGGTTGCTCTTCGCCTTCCGGTGTTTCACCTTCCGGTGCCGGCGGTGCAGGTTGATTTGTCTGGCTTGTACAGCCTGCAAAAAGCATAACGACCATCATTACAGCTAATAGTAATGATAATAACTTTCTTGTTTTCATTTAAATCCCTCCATGAATTTTTTAATATTTGTAAATACAATTCAGCTTATCGCTTTTATTATTGTATTTATCTTTATTTATATCTGCTGAAAGCAGAATAAATACTATTAAATATATAACGGAAATCAGACAACGTTACCACTGAATATATATATTATATATTATACTTAAACTTTAGTCAATTCATTATTTATTAGTCATGATGATATAGGGAAAAAAATCTCCTTAACTATGTATATGTTAATATACTGCAGAATATGAAGGTTTTAATTTGATAAAATAATAAAATGTCGATAAAACCATAGTTATAAATATTATTTTATATAATAATTATTTATTATTTTTTTAGATTTACATAATTAATTTTTATATGATATAATGGTTGAAATATGAAAAGAAAACGTATAGTAGAGGATATTATGGAGTTTAAAATATGGTTTAATGAAAAGGTAAATATTGTTAATGAGTATCTTAATAAAATTATTATTGAAAAGGATAACCCACAAAAAATTATATATGAAGCAATGAATTACAGCCTTTTATCCGGCGGCAAGAGACTTAGGCCGGTGCTTTTGATAGGTGCCTATGAACTTTTCGGCGATGATATATATAAAGCTCTTCCATTTGCTTGCTCAATGGAAATGATTCATACATATTCATTGATTCATGATGATTTACCTGCTATGGATAATGACGATTACAGGAGAGGGAAATTATCAAATCATAAAAAGTTCGGGGAAGCTAATGCAATACTTGCAGGCGATGCACTATTGAATAAGGCATTTGAAACAGGTATAGAGGCTGCAATCAATTTAAACAGCAAAAATGCTTTGACGGTTTTGAAAATAATTGCCGAATCCTCCGGTACGGAAGGTATGATAGGGGGACAGGTTGCGGATATGGAGGGCGAATTTAATATAAGCTCCATTGAAGATTTAAAATACATGTATTCGTTAAAAACAGGAGCTATAATTAAAAGCAGCATAAAGGCAGGGGCAATTTTAGCCGGAGCTTCTCAAGACGAAATAAAAGCTCTTGAAACATACGCAGAAAAAATAGGCATAGCATTTCAGATAGAAGATGATATTTTGGATGTTGTAAGTACACGGGAAAAATTAGGCAAGGCAATCGGAAGCGATACCGCAAACAATAAAACTACCTATCTCTCATTTAAGAGTATGGAAGCAGCAAAAGAAGATGTTGAAAAGTTTACCTTAGAAGCAATTGAAAGCTTGAGCATATTTGGGGATAAGTCAAAATATCTTATTCAATTAGCCAAGTATCTCACAGGAAGGGAAAATTAGCAAAGCCGCGGAAATCCGCGGCTTTATTCAAGCAGCATATCAGCTATTTCATCTACATTTCCGGCGCCCATTGTTATAATGGTATCACCTTTTTTTGCCATTGATTTTACTATGTTGCAAGCATCTTGAAAGTTTTTTGCATAAATTGCTTCTTTTGAATAATTCTTCATTTTGTTAACAATATCTTTTGAATGAATTTCACCTGTATTTAATTCCCTTGCTGCATAAATATCTAAAAGAATTGCTTCATCAGACATTGACAGAGCTTCGGCAAATCCGTCTAAAAGTTTTATGGTTCGAGTAAATGTATGAGGCTGGAAAACGGTAATTATTTTACCTTCCGTATATGAGACCGCGGTTTTTAAGGTTGCCTTCATTTCCGAAGGATGATGTGCATAATCATCAATAACGGCTGCTCCGTTTAAGCTTCCTTTATACTCGTACCTTCTATGGGTTCCTTTAAAATCAGAAAGTCCCTTTACAATTGTTTCAGGTTCAATTTCCAATGACAGAGCTGCAGCGCAGGCAGCAATTGAATTTAAAATATTGTGTTCGCCGAACACCCTTAAACTGATATCCATAATTCTTTTTCCGCCTTTCATCAGTGTATATGAAGGTTCGGGGAAAAGCTTAATATTGTGGGCATAATAATCACCTTTATCAAGACCGAATGTTACGATATTGCATTCTAAATTTTCAAACAAATGACTGTGTGCTTCATTGATGATCAGATGACCATCAGGCGGCAACTTTTGTGCATATTCCACAAATGCACTTTCTATATCCTTTAAATCCTTATAATAATCAAGGTGGTCTTCATCTATATTCAGCACTACTTCCATTGTCGGGTTGAATTTCAAAAAGTTTCTCTTATATTCACATGCTTCCGTCAGCAGAAGCTCGTATGAGCCATGCAACAAATTTCCCCCTAATGAATCCATTTCTCCGCCTAAAAAAATAGTGGGGGCTAAATCGGTTCCAATCAAAACAGAAGAGAGCATTCCCGTAGTTGTTGTCTTGCCGTGAGTGCCTGAAACACAAATTGCATGATTGTAATTTTTCATGACAGCTCCTAAAAATTCTGCCCTGTCCATAATCTTCATATTTAATTCCCTTGCTCTTAACAGTTCCGGATTGCTGTCGGAAATTGCAGATGTATAAACTATCAGGTCAATATCGTCTTTTATATTTTTACTGTCATGTCCTATGTAAATATTTGCTCCCGAAGCCTGAAGCTTTTTAACTATTCGGGAATTGCTTCTGTCGGAACCTGAAACCTTTATTCCTTCCTCAATCATTATTTCAGCCAATGCACTCATGCTTATTCCGCCTATTCCGATAAAATATATATGATTAAAATTATATTTCATTATGGTCTCCTTGAACATTTTATATACTCATATTATTCATGTTAAAAAATTATATTCGCAATATTATAACACGCACTTATATAATGTTCAATGAATTTTTCCGGCATAAAAACGTCTTCAGGCTCTCGCGTTATTTCTTCAAATTATTCGCTGATATTTTCCCAGTGCTCAAGGGCTTCATTTAACTCCATGAATGCATTTGCCTTATCCTTTGCCATGGCAGCACCATGAAGCCGGGATATGTTTTTATCCAATAATTTTATTTCATCTAATTCCGCACTGAATTGAATAATTCTTACAACTCTTTTCCATGACTCCGACAGCTGTTTTATATTGGCGTCGGCTTCAATCCATTTATCATCGCGGATATCATTTTTGATTAAATTAATGGAATCGGTTATGTTATTATTATCGAAATAAATCTTGTATATAATGTCACTTTGCATTACTGAAATAAATAGAATAAGTGTTGCAACCGGAATGGCTCTTACTAAAAATCTTCTCATTTTCTCTCCTCAATAGGGTCCTTTATAATCTCCGATATCAGTTAAATTTTTAATATGATCCTTATATAAATCAACATAAAATGAACCTGCCGGATTTAATGTTGCAATAAAAACTTCGGAAATATCTTTTACTCCATGGGACTTTAACTGCTTGTCAAGCCATTTCTTATCTTTTTTAATCTGTTTTAAATTTTCTTCAATAAGTATTCCGTCATAAATGAGCTCAGTGCTTATACCTGATGGTTTTTTGGTTATTTTTAAATCCTTGGCTGTCACAGGTTCATATTCGGGTTTCTTTAGCACGGATAATTGTCCGTTTGACTCGATTATGGCAAAATCAACCTCGGATAAATCAAAAACATTTTTATTTCTTAATAATTCCATTATGTCTGATATTGGAAATTTCATTTTCCTTAAAGCACTTTCCATAATCTTTCCGTTCATTATAACGATTGTTGGTTCACCGTTTATATATTTTGCCGCATACCTCCATTTCATTGTAATATACTCCATTAAAAATCCCAATGTTGCCCAGCATAATAAACCAATCCAATGAGGCCATGCCCTGCTTGTTAAGTCTATTGTCAATTCAGAAGCAATAGAACCGATTGTAATTCCTAATACATAGTCAAAGAATGTTAATTGGCTGATTTGCTGTTTGCCTAATATTTTTGCAAAGATAAGAAGTGTAAAAAAAGCTATGATGGAACGTACCACTACTACTAAAGCTTCACTCAATTTTTTTCCTCCGGGTTTATATGTTAGTATTTCTATTATTTCTTGATTTTTTAAAATTATGAAGGTATAATAGCAATGTTATAAGGATATTACAGGAAAAAGGATTAAAGAATGAAGATAATAGCAAAAAATTTAAGCGATACGGAAAAATTAGGCAAAATAATAGCAAATTGCATTGAAAAGGGTGCCGTAATTTGCTTGGATGGCGATTTAGGGGTTGGGAAAACATCCTTAACGCAGTTTATAGCAAAGGAATTCGGTGTCAAAGAATATGTTGTGAGTCCGACCTTTACCATCATTAAAGAATATGACGGGAAGCTTCCTTTTTATCACATGGATGTGTACCGTATCGAATCGGAATATGATATGTATGATTTAGGCTACGATGAATATATATATTCTGAGGGAGTTACAATAATAGAATGGTCTCATTTAATAGAAGGAATACTTCCGGAGGAAAGAGTAAATATAGAAATTAGAAGAATAGACGATGAAAAAAGGGAAATAAACATTGATGGAAAAGGCATGTTTTATGAAAAGTTGGTCAAGGAGTTAAAAAACTATGAAAATACTGTCGATTGAGTCAGCATCCGTAACAGCCTCCTGCGCAGTATCCGACGGAGAAAATATTTTAGGAGAATATACATTAAGACATAAAAAAACACATTCGGAAAAACTTATGCCCTTAATTGAAGAGTTGATGGAAGAATTAGGGCTTAAAATCAATGATATTGACGTTATTGCGGTTTCGGAGGGTCCCGGTTCTTATACGGGATTAAGAATAGGAGCGGCAATAGCTAAAAGCATGGCTTATGCTGCCGGTATTAAAATTGTAAGTGTTCCGACAATTCAATCATTGGCAGCCAATATTTATGATGGGGATAAATTGATTGTTCCCGTAATGGACGCCAAAGCAGGAAGAATATATACCGGCATTTATAAATGGGTAAACGGAGAATGTAAAGAAGTGATGAAACAGTTTCCTTGCAATATTGATGATTTGATTGAAATATTAAATGATTATAAGGAGCCTGTGATATTTAACGGGGACGGTTCCGTAAATTACAAAGACATAATTGTAAATAGTTTAAACAGAAAAGCATATTTTGCACCGGAAATGTTTAATTATCTTAAAGCATCGACGCTTTCATTTATTGCCTATAAAATGGCGGTTAGGGGAGATGCCCTCACGGCAAGGGATTTTAAGCCGCAGTATCTGAGATTGTCTCAAGCGGAAAGGAACAGAAAGTAAGAGGTGACTATGGGGGAGGTTATTATTCGGGGAATGCTTCCTAAGGATTTAGACCAAATTATCAATATTGAAAGAATTTGTTTTTCATTGCCATGGTCTAAGGCATCCCTTGAAAAAGAATTAACAAATGAATTAGCATATTATCAATGTGCGGAGGAATCTGGAAAGATAGCAGGCTATATGGGTATGTGGAGAATTATTGATGAATGCCACATCACCAATGTTGCTGTTTTGCCTGAATACAGGAACAGAGGGATAGCAGGCAAGCTCATTCAAAAGATGGTTGAAATATGCAAGTGCAGTGAAATTTCTTCCATGACTCTTGAAGTGAGGGAATCTAATATACCTGCGATTAATTTATATAAAAAGTTCGGATTTTTTTCCGTAGGGAAAAGACCAAATTATTATACTAAGCCTATTGAAGATGCACTAATAATGTGGAAACAGATGCCCTAACCCTGTTTTTCCGACCGAAGGGAGAGAAAAACAGCGGTAGGTCATTTGCAACGTATTCCCAATTTATGCGACGCAAGGAGCAAATAAATTGGTGAATAAGACTGCGAGATGTACTAATCCTTTGGGGTAAAAGAATGTCACCAATACATCAGGAGAAAATAATGAGAAGAAGAAATAAGAAGCTAAAGATTAAAAATATTATTATAGTTATTACTGCATTGTTATTAATATTGTTTGGAGTATTGCTTATTATAGAAAAAATAAATAATAAACCCCTTCCTCCCGAAGAAACCAATCAACCGGGGGAGACAGAAGAACCTAAAAGTAATGAGCAGAATTCTCCTGAAGGGGAAGAAGAAACATCCGCAGAAGCAGAAAAAGAACCTGAAGAAGAACCGGGGGAAGAACCTGGACAGCAGCCGGAACAGCAGCCTGCGGAAGAAACACCCGAATACGGCATTATAATCGAAAATCCGGAAAAAATCGATGTGCTTGTCAATAAAAAAAGAAATTTGCCCTATGATTATGTACCGGAGGATTTAGTGACACTTGAAGAAGTGCCTACAGTGCTTGAAAACCCGGAGGTCAATCAGCTTAGGAGTGCTGCTTATGAAGCTTTGAAGGATTTGTTCAAAGCTGCGAAGGAAGAATCGGGTTATGATTTGTATGCACGTTCAGGTTACAGATCTTACAATACACAAACATCCCTGTATTCATCATATGTTGAAAGCTATGGTCAGGCAGCAGCTGACAAATACAGTGCCAAACAGGGGCAAAGCGAGCATCAGACAGGTCTTTCGATAGACATAACATGTGAAGCTCTTAATTTCAAATTGGATGATACATTCGGTGAAACCGAGGAAGGAAAATGGGTCGCTGAAAATGCTCATCGTTTCGGATATATAATAAGATACCCTAAGGGGCAGGAAGACATTACAGGTTATATGTATGAGCCTTGGCATATAAGATTTTTAGGCACGGAATTAGCCGGGAAGGTATATGAGTCAGGGTTGACCTTGGAAGAATATTTTGAATAAAAAAAGCCGCGTATTTCGCGGCTTTTTTGGCATCTTGTCCATTTTAGATCAATTCATATATATCATTTGCATATTGTACAGGGTCTTCGATGGTAAGCCCTTCTATAAGCAATGCCTGATTGTATAAAACCCTTGCAAGCTTTTTAAGCTTTTCCCTGTCATTGTCATAAGCATTTGTCAATTTGTCAAACATCGGATGCTTAGTGTTGATTTCAAGGATTTTTTCTGCATGTATGTCGGTAGGATTGTCTGGCATCGCATTTAATACCTTTTCCATTTCTATAGATACTTCTCCGTCAGTGGCAAGGCATACAGGATGGGTTTTTAGCCTTTTGGATGCTCTTACTTCCTTAATCTTTCCGTCTAAGGATTCCTTCATGAAAGCGAATAAGTCCTTATTTTCTTCCTTGTCGGTATCATCTTCTTCAGTTTTGATATCAAGATCGGAGCTTGATATATTCTTAAACTCCTTATCTTTGTAATTTAGGAGAACCTTTATTGCAAATTCGTCAATTTCATCGGTGAAGTAAAGAATTTCATATCCCTTGTCTGAAATCAGCTCTGCCTGAGGAAGCTTAGATAACTTGTCAACACTTTCTCCTGCCGCGTAATAAATATATTTTTGGTCTTCTTTCATTCTTGAAACATATTCATCAAGGGTTACTAACTTTTTGTCTAAGGACGAATAAAACATTATTAAATCCTGCAGTTCTTCTTTGTTTGCACCCCACTCGCTGTACAAACCGTATTTTAAAGTTCTGCCGAAACTTTGGAAGAATTTCTCGTAGCCTTCCCTTTCGTCCTTTAACATTGACAATAGCTCGCTTTTAATTTTTTCTTTAATTTTCTTGGCGATAAACTGAAGCTGTCTGTCATGCTGCAGCACTTCTCTTGAAATATTAAGGGAAAAATCGGCTGAATCTACCAAACCCTGTACAAAGCCGAAATAGTCAGGCAGTAAATCGCCGCATTTATTCATAATCAAAACACCGTTGGAATAAAGCTCAAGACCTTTTTCATATTCCTTTGTGTAGAAATCAAAAGGTGCTCTTGCGGGAATATACAATATTGCATTGTAGCTAACTAATCCTTCCGCGCTTACATGAGTATATTTCAAAGGCTTTTCATATCCGAAATGTTTTTCTCTGTAGAAGTTTTCATAATCCTCTTCTTTAAGCTCGCTTTTGTTTTTTCTCCAGATGGGAACCATGCTGTTTAATGTTTCATCTTCGAAATATTCTTCATATTCATTGTCGGCTCCCTCTTTAAGCTTTCTTTTTTTTATCATCATTTTAATGGGATATTTAATGAAATCAGAATATTTCTTAACCAAGGATTTTATGTTGTAAACATCAAGGAATTCATCATAATTCTCGTCTTCTGAATTTTTTTTGATTTTCATAATTATGTCGGTTCCCGCTTTGTCTTTTTCGCAAGGAGCGATTGTATATCCGTCTGCTCCTTCGGATTCCCATTTAAAAGCTTCATCAGACCCTAATTTTTTGCTGATAACCGTAACTTTTTCGGCAACCATGAATGCAGAATAAAATCCCACACCAAATTGACCTATTATGTCTACGCCGTCCTTGGCTTCATTGTTTTCTTTAAAATCAAAGGAACCGCTTTTTGCTATGATTCCAAGATTTGAATCAAGCTCTTCCTTTGACATCCCGATTCCGGTGTCGGATACGGTTAAAGTTCTGTTCTCTTCATTTGGCGTAATTCTTATATAAAAGTCATCCTTGTTAAACTCGATACCACTGTCTGTAAGAGACATATAGTAGCTTTTGTCGATTGCATCATTAGCGTTTGAAATAATCTCTCTTAAAAATATTTCCTTGTGTGTGTAAATGGAATTAATCATTAAGTTCAGAAGTCGTTTGGATTCTGATTTAAATTGTTTTTTTGCCATTTTTTCTTCCCTTCCTATGTAAAAATTAATTGCCTGAGCAATATGATATATTGTGCTGTTAGCACTCTAAAGCGTTGAGTGCTAAGTATATTTTACCAAAAGTACAATAATTGTCAATAGTAAAATTATTTATACAGCCTGCAGCTATCGTATATTTTTACCAAGGTATTCCATGTGCTTTTATCAATTATTCCCGTTACCGGCAGCATGCTTCTTTGCTGAAACATTATTACCGCTTCTTCTGTTTCCATATTATATAAGTTTGTGATTTCCAACTTGTGGTAATTTGAATATCTTTTATAGAAACTATTCAGCATAATTTTTATTGCATACACTATATCCCTCTCGTCTCCTCTTTTAACATCTTCAAAATCGTGTGTAGCTACGGGCATCTTGCCCGGCTTATGATTTCTTTTCACATGCTCGTCATTTTCGCGTATTAACTCATTCCATGTTAAAATATCAACACTTCCTGTTGCAGGAAGCCCCTTTATATTCTGAAATTCATGAACTGCTTTACGCGTTTGGGCATCATACACTCCGGTAGGATATAATGTAGGTAATGAAGGGTGTATGCTCCTTATATTAATGAGGTAGTTTTGTATTTCCAAAATTATATTTGTGTTATAATTCAATTCTTTAACCATAATAACCTCCGTTTCATTCATTTTTCAAATATAGCAGCACATATTCAGAATTAAAATATACTGATATGACTGCCGCTTTATAATTATGTGCCTTCATCAGGCAGCTCAACTAAATATGACTGATAAGCCTCACTTATTATGTTCCATGTTTCTTCATCAACAACACCTGTTGCAGGCAGACCATAAAGGCTTTGCAAGAATATAACCGCGGCGGCTGTATCGGGACCATAAATACCGTCAATTTCAACAGGAATAATTTCAGGATGTATGGCGGATAGAGTATTCAGCATTATTTGAAGAATAAGAATTCGCGGATATTCGGAACCCATTCCTTCAGCCAAGACTACGCCGGGGTCGGGAAGCAAGGGTAATCGGATTTCCTCCACAGGGGTTGCCGTAAGTATTGAATAAGCATTCCAATATAAATAATTCAATGTTTCCTGGTCTACAACTCCGGTAGGGTTTAAGCCCATGAGAATTTGAAATTCTCTTACTGCTGCCGTAGTTTCCGGACCGAAAAAGCCGCTTACCTCAATAGGATTTAAGCTGTTGTATCTTTGTGAGACAACATTAAGAAAATATTGAATATACGGTACTATAGGTCTATCACCGCCTTCCAATATAATACTTGCATAAAGGCGCTGAAGCTCTTCATATGAAAGCCCTTCTGACACAAGCTGGGATAGGCTGGTAACTGCAATATAAATATATCGGATTCGGTACCAGGTATCGCTGTCAACAACCCCTGTTACAGGTAAATTGAATACATTCTGAAATACTCTTACGGCATTTTCAGTACTTTCATCAAAATATCCAGTTATCTCAACTCTTGGAATTAAAGGGAAGTTGTCAGATATTCTTGACAATGAATACTGCATTCTAAAAACACTTATACCTGAATCCCCTAATTCTAAAGGCTCGCCGGGATAGGTTTCCGTAACTCCTCCCATCGCAGTATTTTCAACTATTACTATATCATCTCCATAATAATATTTTAAGATTTCAAGTGCTGAATAGCCTTGGTTTGCCAAATCAACAGAGCCCCATTGATACATTCCGTTGCACTGAGAAATTCTTCCGTCGCAAAAAGTTGCAAACAATGGCTCTATGCGACCTTCTCTCGTAATGTATTCATCAAAAACTTCATTTGCAATTTGAGAAATGCTGTCAAAAATACCCCTTTCGTGAACATAAGCCTGGTCATATTGAGTTGTATTTGTAATATCAAAATCATAGCCCCTTCCTCTGTACCATTCCGTAAATATTCTGTTCATCGCAATTGATGTAATAGCATGAATATTTGCTCTCAGAGCTTCTTCCGGCCATGTTGGATACAATTCACTGGAAGCTACATTTTTGATATAATCTAAATACGGCACCGTAACATTCATTGCTTCTTCGTCGGGAGCCCCCAAATGTACGGTTATATAAAGAGGAAAAGGCACGATTGTATGGGGAAGCTCAGACGGCGGAATGTATACATCTATATCCGGAATACTCGGAATACTCATAGTATCACCTTTCTTTCATTATTGGATATTGGTACCCGGAAATTGGCCTGGTGCTCTTACTTCTCCGAATCTTAAATCCCTGTAAACTCTCACAATTCTGTTCCAT
>ENA-UOOR01001345-UOOR01001345.1-fermentation-metagenome-genome-assembly--contig:-NODE-1345-length-29476-cov-7.672241_pt1 | contig 29476 bp, 29 predicted proteins | sample MGYA00245780_ERZ724029 | MGnify/ENA primary metagenome ERZ724029 (study PRJEB28704, sample SAMN03018315) | fermentation metagenome | biome: anthropogenic terrestrial biome; feature: soil; material... | reverse complement strand
AATTCTGAAGAAATAAAAGTTATTAATTTTAAGCTTGATAAGAATTCTGAAGAAATAAAAGTTATTAATTATAAACTTGATAGAAATTCGGAAAAGATAGGTGATTTAGATTTAAGACTTCGTAATGCGGAAAATAATATTCGGAAAGATATTAGAAAACTTTCTGAAGACAATGAAACAATAATTGAGGTACTAAAACAACATGACTTTTTACCACGATAAAAAATAAAAAGACTAGGCTTGGCTTAGTCTTTTTATTGGTTTACTACTCTTTTATAGGTAGTTTCAGTTTATAGAATGGCAGTCTTGATTGATAAAATCTCATATTCATTATTTGCAAAGCTGCTAAAAAGTCCTTAAATAAATAACTTGTTTTATAAAAGTTCTTAAAATAATCCATTTTATAAAAGCATATCTATTTTATAAAAACATATCTATTTTCCGTAGATTCTAACGGTTCAAAATTATAATCATTCCAAGAAAATTCTTTCAGTGCTTCTGGATTGTTAATACGGTTCTTTATTATGTATCTTACCATCTGACCTCTTGCCATCTTGGCTTCTGTTGCCAAAGTTCTAAGTTTACTACCTTTCATTACCTTAAATTCACAGGTAATCATTCTATCAAAGGGCAATAAATATGGTTCCATTACACTGGAATATTCTTTTGATGCCAGATTAATTACAATTTCCTGATTCTGAAACAATTCCTTATATAGAATATCACCCCAAAAGCCATAGAGGTTTTTTCCTTCAATATCAATTTTACATTGCATTTCTAAGCGGTATGGACAAACTTTATTAGAAGGTTTCACCATGCCATATAATCCGCTTAAAATTCGAACTGTTTCATCAGCAAATTCAAAACCCTCTCTTGAAAAGGTATCCGGAGCTATATTCATATATTGCAATCCATGGTATGCAAGTAGTGCCGGTGTTTCCTGCTTCTGTTCAGACCAGTTTTGAAAATCCACAAAGGTTTCCATTGCAAGTTTAGGATTAATATTCATCAGGCTTTCTAATTCAAAAGGGGTATATTCTTTTAATATATTTACTAAATATTTTGCTTGATTTATATAGTTTGGACTTGTAAGAGTCAGATTTTCTCCAGTGATAACTCTCATGTTTTTTGCAGGTGATATTATAACTTTCACGATTATCCTCCTTGAAAATATGATTTATCAAAATCATATTACTACTCACTTTAAAATAAAAAACATTTTTAATGATAGCTTGAAATTGTAATAAATTGTATCTTATTCATTGACTTTTCATCCTATTAATGATAGTATAAAATTAGAAAAAATGCTACCGATAAATGGTCAGCCCCAATTTTTAGATTAAAGTAACCGATTTCATTGAGATGAGGCGGTTACTTTTTTTGTAGTCATTATTATTTGAGATATGGTGCCAGAGATTTCAGTGCTCTAAACCCATATTGGTCTACTATTTCTTCTGCAATTCTATCTAATATTTCTTGTGATAGGTATGATGCCAGAGACGATAGAAACTCCATATTATTACATTCAAAAGCTTTCATTGCCAGACCATCTAGAGTTTCTTCACTAAGATATGGTGCTAAGGGTATGATGTCTTGAATATTTTCATTTTCCACCTTATCGACAACTGCACCTAAACCTTCGTCACTCATATAGGGTGCAATAGATGTTAGTTCTTTCATGCTTCCCTTATTCATTCTTAATGCTAATCTATCAACCGTTTCCGAACTTAAGTATGGGCATAATCCTGCAAGCTCTTTCATAGATACGGCATCTGATAACTTATTAATATAAGATTCTAATATATCCTCATCCAAAAACGGTGCAAGTGATATTACATCTGATATACTAATGGTATCTTGATTCCTTTTAATTATGGATTCTAAAATATTCTGAGTTTGTTCCGGTTTTAATATAGGTGCAATTTCAACGACAGAAGAAGCTGTCACATTATCGTTAAATATATAAGCATCTTCCGTACCTTCTAAAATATGCTTTACAAATTTCGCAGGCTTTTCATTACCTAATAATTCATCAATACTAACACCTAAAGTAACCGTTAATTCCGTTAATTTTGAAATATCCGGCATGGAATTACCACGTTCCCAATTACTAACTGCCTGATAACTGACGCACATAATATCTGCCAGTTCCATTTGAGTCAGATTTTTCTCTTTTCTTAATTGTGCAATTTTCTTTCCAATGACTGTTGTATTAAACATTAGAATATCCTCCTTCAAATTAATAATCTTTATTTTACATCTCCAATTGGATAATTCTAATATACTGAATAAAATCTCCATGATAAAGCAAGTGATGCTTGAGTTTAGGCAATTATTTTTTCAATTTATTCTTGAGCTATTTATTTTTTATATTTACATTTTACAATTAGCCAAAAATATTTTTTTATAAACTTTTCTCCATCATTTTTTTTATTAGCTTTCTTCAACAACTTACTTCTCTCTTATATTACCACAAATGTTTTCATATTTGAAATCTATTTTTAAAAGTTAGTTAGGATATCCGGTGCTTAAGGGCTTTTAATATGTTAAAGTAAAAAATGGAAGTTCAACCTATTCAATTTCATAAAATAGGTTGAGACTTCCTCATAATTAAATCGAATTCATGCCTAATATTATAATACTTCTAATAATCGTTCAACACCCAGATGTCCAATATTATAATATTCCAAATAATCGACTAACACCCAAATGTCTAATATTTATAATATTTCCAATAATCGATCAACACCCGGTTTTGTTACCTTATTAAAGAAAAAGTCATATCGGAAGAACATATAACCATCTACCAATCCCGTATCTCTTCCGTACTCAACTTGTTTTCTTAAAACATCTTTATCTTTCTTCCAATCCGGTTCTAAGCTGGAACCAGCCTTATAAGTCGCAATACCTACATAGACTTTTACAGAAGAACTAGTTCTGTAAGATAGCCATTTTTCTAAGGTTTTATCATAAGGATATGTACTGTTGGAGAAAGACCAATATATTTGCGGACAGATATAATCAATATATCCATCTTTTGATAACCAGGTTTTAATATCAATATAATATCCAGAGTCTGCAAATAAATAGTCAATAAATCCGCCTGGACTGATACCAAACTCAACGGTAGGATCTATATCTTTAATGGATTTATAAACGTTTTTGACTAAATCATTAACGTTATTTCTTCTCCAGTCTGCAATAGACAAAGGTTTTTTATTATATTTTTCGCAACGAATGACATAAGCTTCATACTCAATATTATCAAACTTCTTTTCATAACCGTTACCTAGTACCGGGTAAAAGTAGTCGTCAAAATGAATACCATCAACATCATAATTCCTTACAATTTCTTTCACACCATTATAAATTAATTGGCGAACTTCACTAGAAGCTGGATTATAATAAAGGTTACCACCATAAGCCAATACATTTCTATCATTGGATTTATCGTTATCTTCATGCCATACTCTTGCTGGATTATCTTTTGCCAATGCAGAATAGTCTGTACTTCCAGTTGTTACACGATATGGATTTAACCATGCATGGAATTCCAATCCTCTATCATGAGCTGCTTTTACCATATATTCAAGTGGATCAAATCCAGGATTTACACCCTGTGTTCCTGATATATATTTTGACCAGGGGAAATAATTGGATTTATACATAGCATCTCCAAAAGGTCTTACTTGTACCACTACTGCGTTCATATTCATATCAACTACGTTGTCAAACATAGTATCTATTGCACCTTCAAAACTATCTTTTGTAAATCCACCTTTACCGTATTCTGCGAACTCCAGATAAGAAATCCAAACAGCTTTAAACTCTAATTTAATATCAATTAATTTAGCAGTTTTATTGTCAGCCATATCTTGAACTAATACTGTATATACGCCATCAGAATCTACTTTAAACTCATTTGCATCGGTTATATTAATTCCCTTTGTATTCCATTCAGGATTATTAACATTTAGCATATCACCTTCTACATATAAAACACGCTTAATTCCCGATTTATCAGAAGTATTATAGGTTATGGTTGCTGTCTGATTCATTACGGAATATGATAAATCTAAAGAAGGTGCTGTTTTATCAATGTTATTGACTTTGATTACTTCTAAAGTCTTATTACCAGCCTCATCTGTTACAAGAACAGAATAATCTCCATTCTTTGAAACCTTAATAGTACCAACTCCTTCTTCATCCCTGGGAACAGACTTAACTGCATCTGCCTCATTATTAAAATCAGATATATTCCTGCTTCCCTCCATGTAAAGAATCTCTTTTACACCAGATTCTTTGTCAGAAGCAGAAATATATACATTAATTGTATTCTTTGTAGGTTCCATTTTACTTAAGGAATAATCCATAATGGGAGCTACTTTATCTATATTGGTAATCTCAAGTTTCTTAGTTGTTTTATTACCATAGATATCTTCCGCATAAAAAGTATATGTATCATTTTTATAAATAGTTACTGTTGCTTCTTTACTGGAATTTAAATATATTACTTTTCCATCTTTACTAAAGTAACTTTCCGTTCTGCTTCCAGATCTGTATTTTACTTTCTTTAATTTTGAAACATCATTAACTTTAACTGTTACTTTCACAGAACGATTAGTTGGTTCTGTAGTGGCTGGGGTTAAAGTTATAGTCGGTTTTTTTGTATCTGTTGCTGCACTTGCATAAGTTGTTCCTAATAAGGCAATGCCAAGTACAATAAAGGTAAATGCCTTATATAACCACTTGATTAAATTATTTTGCATTATATTCCTTCCTTTCAATAACTAGTTATGTAACAATTCCGCCTTTACGTAATAGGTAAAGACGGAATATGTGTTTTTATCTTCCTGTTGGATAAGTATCAAATACTAATTCTAAAATATCATAAATTGCCTCTGCAGTATCTTCACGGAAGGAGTCTTTTGTCATAAGTGTTAAGTCATTTTGATTAGACATAAATCCTAATTCAATCAGAATTGCTGGAACTGTATTCTCCCTAGTAACAACGTAACGTTGAGCACTTATATATCTCTTTTGTGTACCAATCGCATTAGGTAAATAATTCAAGAATATGGAAGCAAGTTCTTTACTGTTTAGTCCCATTTCTGATCTAGAATTATTTTCAACAGAATAATAAATTTCTGTTCCATGGGCGGTAGTATTCGTATTTGCATTCATATGAAGGCTTACGAATAAGTCAGCTCCTACTTTTTTTGCAAATGCTGCACGTTCATAAAGGTCAACTTTTGTATTATCATATCTTGAATAATAAGCCTTGATTTCAGAATCCGGTGCATCAAAGTATTTTCTGCAGTAATCGTATATAATGGAGAAGTTTACATCTTTTTCGTTGATGGTCTTACCATTTAATTTACGAATAGCACCAGGGTCTGTTCCACCATGACCGGCATCTAAAACTACAATATTCTTATAAATATCCCTGGGATTACCAATATTTACATCAATATATCCATTGTTTTCTTTTAATTTATACCCCTGCAGCTTAGTTGTTTTTACTATAATCTCAGTAACATCTTTATTATAGTCGTAAACTACGGAAATATTTTTAACTTTATCATTTTGATAACCGTAGAAAGCATTGGAATAAAGCTCTCGTTGGTCACCAGGTATATAAATGGAGAATTCATTTTTGTAGTAACGGTCTTCATGAGTGATTTCTGAGAAATATACATCTTCCGGCATCTTTATTTGTAATACGCTTGAAGAATCTGTTTCCGGACGTCCTTCATTAAATGTAATTGTATATTCATTATCTGCCTCTGTCACTGCAAAAGTTGCCTTCTCTGATTTTTCTAATATAACTTTCACGGTATTATTGTCTTCTGTAAAACTTTGTACGGTTCTTAAGGAATGAAGTGACTCTTCCGTTTGATTTACAAAGCTGTTGGTTCCTATTCCATTGGTGGTATTTGGTATCAGTAATATAATCTGATTACCATTATCCGTCAATTGAACATTCAATTTGCTTAATCCGGTTAGTGTAATATAATCATTACCCTCTTTCAATCCTGCTGTTATTTTGGATAAATAATTCTTATAAAATGTAATGTTTAAAGTACATTTATCCTGGGAAAGAGATAAGGAATAATTCACATTTGGATTACTTAAATTTAGTATAAAGTCTGCACTAATATCAGAGTAATTATATACAGAGGATGCACTGCTTACATAATTACCTCCTAAATAATAATTGGTATTATTAGCAATTGCATTACTTATATGTAATTTTAATGTCTGATTCTCTAAGGATGAGGTAACATTTCCAATTGGTGTAGAAGAAGTTATGGAGTAAGTCTCTGCAGTACCTGTACTTTGATAATCTTTTGTAACTGCATAAATATTAGCCGTATTGGTTTCATCTGATCTTAACTCTTTTGCATTGGTAATAGTACCCATTTGGCTGTATTCATCAAGGTATTCATTCAAAAGATTCCACTCTAAGAAAACCTTATCCTCCGGTACAAAATCGTCTCCGCCTAATTCTGGTCCATCTGGATTAGTATTATTGTTATTATCCTGTTCTGTACGTGTAGTAATTACAGATCTCTTAAGTGAACTATCCCACCTGTAGTCGTATCCTAGATAAGATGAAATATAGCTTCCTGGAACCATAACATGAGAAACACCAGTATCTAAGTTCTTAACTAATAGTGGAGCCGCATCCATAGTATGGGCTTTTCCATTTACATAAGCAATTGGACTGTTAAGATTTAGCTTAACGGTAACACCATCTTTGCTTAAAGTAACGATTCCTTCGCTTGCATTATAACTATAATTAGCTTTAATAGAGGATTTTGCAAATACCTGATATGCATATACCATAGCAGTATCATTTATAATGATGCTTGGTGTATCTCCAAGGTTAACCATTTTTCCATCTACGGAAACGGAACCTCTAGTGCCGCTATAAGCCACTTTCTTTCCATTATAATATAAATTCATAGGACCAGCCATGGAAACAGTTGCGTTTGCACTATTATAATCATATTTATATCCTAATGTTTCAGCTGTAAATCTAGTAGGTACAAAAACCTGTGAATAGCCCCTGGATTTTAACTTTAATTTCTTAGGGGCTATTGGTAAGGTTGTTTTTTTACCATTTACATAAGCAGTTTTACTGTTCACTTTGAATTTTATCGTTGTTCCATTTAATTTTAATATTACATCTCCTGTGGATTGGTTATAATCAAAATCAGCACCTATATCAGATTCAACGAAAACATCTCGAAAAGATGCTAAGGCATTACCATCAATAATTATACCTGGTGTATTATGCATATTGATTCCTTTACCGTCTAAATAGTACTTTACCTGATTACCTGTATATGTAATAGTTTTTTTAGCTCCATAGTCATAGAAGTATAATTTAGATGCTGCTAACACTTTTGTGTGTGGTATGCAAAACAAAGTTAATGCAATGAAAAGCATCCAAAGTATATTACATTTTTTCTTTTTCATTCTAGTATCATCCCTTTGTATATTGTCTTTATTAAAACACTAATATAGAATATAAATTCTTAGTTAGCATTTTTGTTTACATGTAATTGATAAGCATTATTATTGCTTTGCAAAGATTTAAAAGTTATGCGAATAACTATCTTATCTTTTATGGAAAACATAAATTATAGTAACTTTACGAAAACATATCAGTTAACATAAATAATTTATGTAAATATATTCTGTCTAAGTAAATTGGTTATATAAAATTTATGTCATACATACTGTTGAAGATTTATCTTTGGTAAAGTTCTTATTAAGCAGATTACTATATTTATACCCCCTTTAAATGATTAACAATCAATAAGTTTCATTTTATACCATATTACACCTCCAATCAACCATAATAATTCCTAAATAGATGCATTTTGAAACACAAGAAAGAGTCTGACTAGCAAAACTCAAGCTCTAATGTGCTAATGCAAAATAAAAAATGCCATTCAGGGAAGTTTTGCAACAGCCTCTTCCATTTCAGCCTTTTTAGGTAGTATTTTTATATAATAGAATGTATTTTACTATTACATAAAATATGAACTCAATTTGGTTCTATTATTACAGTAATGTTAAATAGTGTTAAAATTGTGTCACAATTTGAAAAATTATCATAGGTATAGTCACTTTATTCCGTTTGTGCTATAATAAGTAGAAATTGAGGTATACATAATGAAGGGAATGATTACATGGCTGATCATAATTACCATGATCAAAAAAATATAGAAAATGCAGTTAGGCTAAGAAAAATAATGGCTGAATTACCCAGATTTTGCAGCGATTTCTTTCGCGGAATTGAGCCAACCACCTCTTCCTTAACAAGAATCGCTTATGCCTATGACTTAAGAGTATTCTTTAATTTCTTAAGCGAAACCAATCCTGCAGTCAAAAACACACCAATTCGTGATTTCAAAATTGATATACTAGATCAATTAAAAGCAATAGATATAGAAGAATATTTAGATTATCTTTCCTATTATAAAAAAGATGATAAAGAATATATAAACACTGAAAATGGGAAGAAAAGAAAACTTATCGCTCTTCGAACCTTTTATAATTACTTCTTCAAAAAAGAAATGATATTATCCAATCCACCTGCTTTGGTAAATATACCAAAACTTCACGATAAGGAAATCATTCGCTTAGAAATTGATGAAGTTGCCAAAATGTTAGATGAAGTAGAAAATGGTGAGAGTATGACCGCCTCTCAGCAAAAATATCACAACAAACTGAAAAATCGCGATTTGGCCCTTATTACTCTTCTATTAGGAACCGGTATCCGTGTATCGGAATGTGTTGGCCTAGACCTAAATGACCTGGATTTTAATAACGATGGTATTAAAATTAGGCGAAAAGGTGGAAATGAATCTATTGTTTATTTTGGAGACGAAGTTCGGGATGCCTTAGAAGAATATTTAAAAGAGCGGGAGCAGATTATCCCTGCTACAGGCAGTGAAGAAGCTTTATTCTTATCTTTACAAAAGAAAAGAATCAGCGTTAAGGCAGTTGAAAACTTAGTTAAAAAGTATTCCGGATTAGTAACGAAGCTTAAGAATATAACTCCTCATAAGCTTAGAAGTACATATGGTACAAACTTATACAGGGAAACTGGCGATATCTACTTGGTTGCTGACGTATTAGGACATAAGGATGTTAATACAACGAAGAAACACTATGCTGCTATTGAAGATTCCAGGCGTCGGAGTGCTGCTAATAAGGTGAGGTTGAGGGAGAAATAAAAAAGTAGTAATTGTTGTATATCAAAAAATAACAACTTTGTTTCGAACGGTTTCTTCACTGTGAAGCGGTACTTGTTTTATAGATTTAATTATCTATCGTTTAAATTTAAGTTATCTGAAAAAATTATCTTTAAATTTATAACCGAATAAATTTAAAGAACGAGGCCACGGCAACGAAGATTGTGTAAGAAGTTTACTATAGATTACTTATACTATTCGTTCGCTATATACTTTTGTCACTCTATCACAACGCAACAGACCGTTCACGCTCTCACGGTCATACGTAACGTTTAATGCGGCAATATATGTATCATATCCGGAGCCCTTTGGAAGCGGACTGTCATCCAGTGATGCGATGTAAGCCAGCCAATTATCCCGTGTATATTCCATTGGGTTAGGGAATGTCCAAGTAGTAGGATTTGCAAAGAATATATCGATAGTCTGTTTACAAAAATCTGTCATTTCTCTACCCGGTACATGATTATAAATAGCGATGACCAATCCTCCGGGCTTGACAATGCGGTTACATTCTACTCGGAATGCATCCAAATTAAACCAATGCAGTGCATGAATTTCTTTGCATTCAGGGAAGATATTGAGCCAATTAAGTTTGGATTATGCTTATTTTGCGAAGGTTTTATACATTTCTTCAACTCATTTCAATTTTCTGTCTAACCTTGATTTATTATCATATGCAAGCAGATAATCCTGATATTCTTTCGGATTGAACAGCTCCTTTTGTTCATTTTTTGCTTCTTCGTAAGATAAACCTTTTCTTTGCATAAAAACATTACAAGGATAGTCCCTACATTCCGAACAGTCTTCTACCCCTTTATTCATTACACAAATTCTTACCGGACAATTATTATCAACTCTTTTTGCAGTTTTATTTGTACATCTACAACCGTCACAATATATATTTTCAGGAGCAATATTTAAGTTATAGTACTTTTCCCACATTTTAGCCAATTCATTTCGTTGTTCGCATTTCTTAATATTCGAAGCATATGCTTTACACATTTCACAGCAATATCCACACATAGTTAGTTTTATATTTGGTCTTTTCTTAATTAAGAGCATTTGTTTAATATCATCTAAGTAATAATCATTCCTTAAATCTAACATTAACCATTTTCCATCATGATAAATTTCTGTGGTATCATAAATGTTTACTATATCTTCACAAAAGTTTTCTCTATGTCTATCAAACTTATCTCTTTCATCCTTCCCAAATATTATCCATACCCCCAACTGATTATCTCTTATATACAGCGTGCAAAGCGTCTTTTTACTTTTCTGGAACCTCAAAACATACTTGCCATATTTACCACCCTTGCCCCATACTTTATCCATATTATAATTATCGCTAACATAATTGTAAATCTCATCATAAAGTAAAAAAGCACTATTTCCTAGAGTATATTTAATAACTTCTCTATCTGGTTCTTGAATCACATTAATCCCCTCCAACTAATGAAATTATGGCTTGTCTCCATCCCATCCCCCTATAGATACCATTTACCTCTATATAAGCGCCATCCTCGTAGTTAGCTATTAATTCAGCATTTATCCTATCTTCTTTCCCATCCCCATTTAAGTCATATGTACCATAAATACTATAAGTTCTTTGATAAGCCTCTAATTTTTCGTCATATGAAACCTCGAAAGTATAATCTTTAAAATATTCATCCATTTTCGAAAAATCCTCAATCTTAGGAGCCTCAGTAGCTATAGAGGCATCAGGCGGCGCAATCGCTGCTTCATTTTTATTTGAATCAGCTTCCTCCGTTCCGTCAGAGATTTCCACAGCATTGGTGGGTTCTGGTGTCGAAGTAATGTGGTTACCATTGGGCTCATTGGCAGCTTTTCTTAACCCACATCCTGAAAGCAGACATAGCAGGAATAAACATAGAATTAATGAGATACTTATAGGTTTCTTTCTGTTTTTGCAATTAATCATCATATTATAGTTTCCTCCAAAGTCAAGTACACAAGCATAAACAATAAGTATAATGTTACCAAAATATAGTAATATTATATGTTAATCAACACAGTAAAGTCAATGAATGAAATCTTACTTTATTATTACATTTCAGCTTCATTACTGTAGTCTAATTGGGCATAATAAATTGAGTGTCTATTCCAGCTTCTTACCTCTTCCATAAAAGCTAGACCTATTTATTTTTTACTATGTTCATAAACCCACTCATACGTTCCTCCTGCACTTGCTTTCATTACAGATTGTTCCATTTTGACTCATAAACAACTTCTAAAGTTTATGTGCAATTGGCTCCATCTTTTCAAAAGTATATACATTCTGATATCCTAACGACTTTAATTTCCCCTGTAATTCAATTATTTTGAATCCCAAATGCTCTTCTTTATGTGTATCTGAACCAATTGTAATAATTTCACCACCAAGACTTTTATATAATTTTAAAATATCAGTTGACGGTGTTAAATCCTTAAGTCCATATCGAAAGCTTGAAGTATTCAATTCTAATCCCTTCCCCTCCGCTATTGCTTTCTTCAGGATTTCCTCAACAAGAGGTTTTGTTTTCTCAAATGGGTATTCTCCCTGAGTATCATATCGTTTTATCATATCCAGATGTCCTAATATGCTATAATCATGATATTTTTCCATCACTTTTAAAATCTCTTCGTAATATTTTTTCTGATATTCATCCTGTGTTTTTCCACGTTGAAATTCTTGCGTCCAGAATTCCCTGTTATCAACCTGATGGCAGGATAAAATTACAAAGTCAAAAGGATACTTATCAAAATCCTGCTGAAATCTATTTATCGTCCCGATTTGTATACCAAACTCTATTCCAAATTTTAATGTAATTTTATCCTGATATAGATTTTTACATTTTAAAAATTCCTTTCTATAAGCTTCAAGATTACAATTAAAATTTCTTTTTACACCATAATCAATATGTTCTGTAAAACAAAGTTCATCTATTCCAAGATGGATGGCTCTCTTTACGCATTCCTCCATTGGATATTTTGAATCATCACTAAATGATGTGTGTACATGATAATCTGCAAACATAAGTTTTCCTTTCTTTATAACAACAGTATCTATCAAATTTCTCAATTCTAAATAAAGCATCATTGTATTGACTTCCCCAATTCTTACTTTTGGGCAACGATTATCGTAGTATTTCCTACTCTCCAATTCATTTTTGCATTATTAAACCCTGCTTTTAAAAACATATCAATTTGATTAGAAATCGTACAGGGTGTATCATAATGATAAAATTCTCCATCCTTGATACCATATTCCTTACGAATTCTCTTATTTTCACTAAAATAAAGGTCTTCATCTTCTTGCTTTTCTAACATGTAATCACATTCTATGTATTGACCGCCCTCTTTTAATGCGTTTAAAATCTTTGAATAAAAAGAGAAAACCAAATTATGCTGATTTTCTCTTCATATATAAATATATTAATACTTGATTTTCATACTTGATTTTCAACATTTTAATATACTAATACATTTATACTAATGCATTTTCTCTACAATCCATACCAAATCGTCTTCTGCTCCGAGGCTGAAGTTAAATATGACACCTTTCCCTCCACCTGCTCCGATTGCAGATATAAAGATATTGTTGCCATTACCTACCACTGTTAGGCTTAAACTTGCTCTATTTCCATTTCTCATAAAGTATTTATCATATACTCTGACGGCTATTTGGGTATCTCCAGAAGTGTAGTTACTTTCATCTACTAAATTAATGGATATACCTCTATTTTCTATATCATCTTGTAATTGAGTGATCACTTTTTCAAATTCACCAATCATACTCTTTTCATACTTTGCCATAATAATACCCCTTTTTATTCCTAATATTTGATTGTTGAACTATTTTCAAATGTTTCTAATATTTCCTGGGTTCTAAGTCCATATAGTCCCCTTGTATCATAATTATCTTTTCCCAAAAGTGTATTTACCACTCTTGTTATTAACGGCAGCTGAACATGCTCCAATTTGTCTTATGTAGTGATGTAAAATTTTTAAGTTGTCCCACCTGTCAAATGTAAAAAGTGGCGTTACAAAACAATAAACTGTCATTATGAGTGCAAATTCAACATAGCTGAATTATTTGCTTGAAGAATCTAATCTCACCTTTAAAATGAGATTCTTCGCCCTTTGGGCTCAGAATGACAGTTTGGCAGCAGCCCACTTTTTAAGGTCTACTTCTAATTCGGTTATTTAAATAAATCCGTAACTTTGATAATTTCTAGCTGTGAATTAACGATTAACCAAAATTGATGGAAAAAGTTCATAATATTCCATACGCCTATACCACCCACACCAGTTATTATTACTTCTTGTATATAAGCATCTATACTTCGAGCATCTCTAAATCGTACAAAATACTCATTATTATCTTCTATATATATAAAATAGGCAGATTCTGTTATAAAGTCATATTCAATTGGTATATTATTTACCCGAGCTAATTCTACGGCGGCAGAATATGATATTGCATTACCCATATTCACACATTCCACATAAGGGAATCTCCACATATACCCAATTATAGATACACCTACCAACAATTTTTCAGGTGGCATTTGAGTAATAGCAATATCAATAAATTCCTTAACCGTATTAAAATTAATGGCACCAAGAGGTGTTCCAAGAGAAGTTCCCATTTCGTAAGGCAAAAGAATAGTAAAGTCTACATATTTACTTATATTTGCATATTGAAGTTCAGAATATGCAATTCCTGTTAATAGTTCAAATGAACTAGCACCATATGTATTAAATACTTTATATCCTTGTTCTCTAATCATAGTTAAAAAATACGCGGCAAAATCTAAATATAATTTTCGGTCTTCTGGATAAACATATACCATATCAAAATTAACCCCATAATATCCTTTTGTATTTAATGTATTTAAAACATCATTAACAAAACGGCATTGGATTTCTTTATTGTTTAGTATTTTATGGGTAATATCATTTTCTAAGTTTCCACTGGATGGAAATGTGACTAACATAACAGGTGCTACACCGTATTCTTTAGCCATCCGAATAACCTCAGTATCATTTATATCAATTAAACTACCGTCTTGAGTAGTACTGTAACCATAGACGGTTAAATAAGTTAGAAAAGGTAAGGTTTTTCTAAGAACGGAATTCTCAATAAAAGGATATGCATAACCACTGACATTAATTTTGGAAACTTTTGTATCTGAATACTTAATAACAATGGTTTCTCCAACTATCAAATATTCTCTATCTGAAAGATAAGGGTTATTTCTTAATAAATCCATTACCGTTACTTGGTTTGCTTCTGCAATACCTGCCAGAGTATCGCCTTCCTGAACGGTATAAGTTATCTCAGGATATAATATGACGAAGGCATCTCCAACTACTAGATTATTTGGATATACTATACCATTTTCTAAAATAAATCTCTCTTCAGACAGTCCATATAGATTTGCTATGGATTTAGCTGTTTCCCCTGGTTGAACAACATGTATCAGCATAATTACCTCTAGTTAAAGTCTTTGTTTTAATATATGAATTAATATAGGATATGATGTAAGAAAATCTGTGATAATTCTTATGCTTGTAATTTATTCATATCTGTAAAAACTTTACAAATCACTATTTAAATATAACAAAATATCCTATTACCAATATGCCTAATACAATTCGATACCATCCAAAAGCTTTAAAATCGTTATTTCTAATGTATTTTAGAAGGAACTTAATTGCTATAATTGAAACAACGAATGCTGTAATCATACCTGTTAGTAATATAGCTATTTCTGATCCGGTAAAACTAAAACCAAACTTGATTAATTTTAAAGCACTTGCACCAAACATTACAGGAATAGCTAAAAAGAAGGAATATTCCGCAGCTATAGAACGTGAAGTTCCAAGAATAATTGCACCAAGAATCGTTGCACCAGAACGTGAAGTACCTGGTATTAACGATAATACTTGGAATAATCCAATGTATAATGCAGTTTTATAGGATAAATCCTGAAAACTATTAATTAGTGGTCTTTTCCCTTTGTTATTATTTTCAATAATGATAAAAAGTACACCATAAACAATTAGTGTGATAGCTACTGTAATATAATTATAAAAATGTGCATTTATCCAATCATCAAATAATATACCTAATATTGCCGCAGGAAATACACCTACAATAACTTTATACCAAATATTCATAGTATTTTTCTTTTCCTGCAGAGATTTCTTAGATGAAAAAGGATTGAGTTTGTTAAAATAAAGTATGACAACAGCCATAATTGCACCTAGCTGAATAACTACTCTAAACATTTCCATAAATTCAGGAGTAACTTTTAACGTTAATATTTCATCCAATAATATTAGATGACCTGTACTGCTAATAGGCAGCCATTCTGTAATTCCCTCAACTATTCCTAATATTATCGCTTTCAAAATTTCTGTGAAATCCATTTTTATCCTCCAATAATTTTTTTGTATTAATTAGAATTATATAATATTCTTATATAAAAGTACAACATAAAATTCCAAAGAAATAATTAAGATTTATTACTTTGTCTTAATAAATAACCAACCTTTCCCATTGGAGTGTTTGTTCTCCTCTACAATAAAAAACCCATAAGACCATAACATCATGTCTTATAGGTATTGTCCTAAACATAATCGTGTATGTGCTGCATCTATTGCGAAATCAAAACAGACATAAATAATAGACTCTAGGCTGTATGCTTAGAAGGTATAAAAATAAAATTGTCTCCTGTTATTTTCAGACAACCTGTTCTTCTGCATTCAGTTACCTCAAAACTTTTCAATTATGAATGTCTCTTAGTAACTTTTAATCGGTTCATTGCTCGATTAAGTGCTGCTTGATTCCGATAATATTCCATAGTGCTTTGTTTTTGGCGTAGTCTTTCTTCCGCCCTCATCTTAGCTTCCGTTGCACGATTTACATCAATTTCTTCTGGTTTTTCAACCGTGTCTGCAAGAATTACTACGTATTTTGGAGTAATCTCAACAAATCCATTGTTTACTGCAGCATAATGCCATTCTCCATTTACCTGGAACCTTAATTCACCAGCACTTAAACAAGTGACCATAGCTTGATGATTTGCCAATATTCCATATTCACCATCAATTCCAGGAATGACTAGCGCTTCACTTTCTCCTTTAAAAAAAGGGTGGTCACTTGCAATGATTTCTAGTTGAAATGTTTTTGCCACTGTTCCTCCTATCTACCCAAAGATAAGTTAACCTTTAAGTTAAACATTTTCATTTCCTCCCATGGATTTTGATTTCTCAATTACTTCATCAATGGTTCCCACCATTAGAAAAGCAGATTCTGGATAATCATCCATTTCACCGTTTATAATTGCCTTAAATCCTTTGATTGTTTCGCTTAATGGCACGTATTTACCAGTTAAGCCAGTAAAATTCTCTGCAACATTAAATGGCTGAGATAAGAATTTTTGAATCTTTCTTGCACGGAATACAGCTAGTTTATCCTCCTCTGCTAATTCCTCCATACCAAGAATTGCAATAATATCTTGTAATTCTTTATATTTTTGTAAAAGTTCCTGTGTTTTTCTAGCAATTTCATAATGTTCTTCACCAACTACATCAGGTTCCAGAATTCTTGAAGTGGATTCCAACGGATCAACTGCAGGGTAAATACCTTGTTCTACAATCTTTCTGGATAAAACTGTTGTTGCATCTAAATGGGTAAATGTAACTGCTGGAGCTGGATCTGTTAAGTCATCTGCCGGAACGTATACTGCTTGTACAGAGGTAATAGATCCATTCTTGGTGGAAGTGATTCTTTCCTGTAATTCACCTACTTCAACTGCAAGAGTTGGCTGATAACCTACTGCAGATGGCATACGGCCTAATAATGCTGAAACTTCGGAACCTGCCTGTACAAAACGGAATATGTTATCTATAAATAACAATACATCCTGTTTTTCCTCATCCCTAAAATATTCTGCCATTGTAAGTCCTGTTTGTGCTACTCTCATACGAGATCCAGGTGGTTCATTCATCTGACCAAATACTAAGGCTGTCTTATTAATAACACCGGACTCCTTCATCTCTCTCCAAAGGTCATTACCTTCTCTCGAACGCTCTCCAACTCCGGTAAAGATTGAATATCCGCCATGTTCTGTAGCAACATTTCTGATAAGTTCCTGAATTAATACTGTCTTACCAACACCGGCACCACCAAATAGACCGATTTTACCTCCCTTAGCATATGGTGCTAAAAGATCAATTACCTTAATACCTGTTTCAAGTATTTCCACTACCGGACTTTGTTCTTCAAATGCAGGTGATTTTCTATGGATTTCCCACCTATCTTCTCCAATTACATTTTCTTCACCATCAATAGTTTCCCCTAATACATTAAACATTCTTCCAAGTACCTGTTTTCCAACTGGTACTTTAATACAATATCCTGTTGCAGCGACCTCCATACCCTTAACAAGCCCTTCCGTAGAAGCTAACATAATGCAGCGTACAATGCTATTTCCAGTATGGCTTGCAACTTCCATTACAAGCCTTTTTCTTCCATTCTGTATGACTTCAAGTGCTTCTCTTATCATTGGAAGTTTACCACTTTCAAATTCCACATCCACTACCGGACCTAAGACCTGAACAATTTTCCCGTTATCCATATTATCTATGATTCTAAGCTCTCGTATTAGAAATCTCCTTTCCCCTATTTTTTTAAGCTTTTGGCACCACTTACAATCTCTGTTAACTCCTGAGTAATTGAGGATTGTCTTGCCCTATTATATAGTAAATCTAAATCTCTTAGCATGTCCTTTGCACTTTTTGTTGCTGCTTCCATAGCAGTCATTCTTGCATTTTGCTCACTTGAGAAAGCCTCTACTAAAACACCATATATATAACCTTTTAAGTAATTAGGAACAAGATAATTCATTACCACTTCCGGGGTTGGTTCAAAGATTGCATGTTGATATCCCGCTTTCTTCCTCTCAAATTTTTTTCTTTCTAAGGGTAATATCTGTACAAATTGAACTTCAGATTTCATTGGTGTAATCATTTTATTAAAAATTACATAAACGTCGTCTAAATCGCCTTTTTCAAATAATTCTATAATTACTTCTGAAATGCATTGAGCACGATATAAAGTTGGGTTCTGGGCAGTATATAAGAATTCACGATCAATTTCAATCCCTTTATGCATAAAATACTGCCTTCCTACCTGACCAACCACAAAGAGAGAATTTATTTTGCTTTTTGCCATCTCTTCTTCTGCTTTTTTTATTACGTTATGATTATAAGCACCTGCTAAACCTTTATCTGCTGTAACAACAATATAACCTTTTTTACGATACCCAGGTCTAATATGTTCCCTTCTTTCAAAATATACTTGATGAATATGAGGTGCACGTACTAATATATCATATATAGTAGCCTGCAATTTTTCAAAATATGGTTCTGTAGCAAGGAGCCTTTTTCTTGCTTTTTTTAATTTAGAAGAGGATATTAAATACATGGCATTGGTAATCTTCATAATATCTTTTATACTTTTTATTCTGGAATGAATTTCTTTCATATCTGCCATGATAAACCTCCATTCTGCCATAAACCCGGGAATTTGGGTAGCAGCAAATTTGCCATGTGGAAAATCTTTATTTCAACACTAGCTACTATTGCATAAATCATCTGCCGGCAGATGATTTACTGCCTCAAATCAGGATGTGAAATGCTCTTTATTTCACACTTCCCGAATTCTTAAATTCTTTTGCCGCATCTACAATTTGTCCAATTAACTGGTCTGATAATTCTTTCTTTGTATCTATTTCATCAATGATATTAGAATATTTTGCTCTAAAAAAGTCCATTAAATCTCTTCTGAATTTTTTGATTTCTTTCATAGGAACATCTAATAAAAGTTTGTTATTTGCAACACATAGTAGAATTACCTGCTCATGTAATGGTAAAGGATTTGCCAATGGTTGTTTTAGTAATTCGACTAATCGTTTACCATGTTCTAAAAGTTCTTTGGTCGCCTTATCTAAATCAGAACTAAATTGGGTAAATACTTCCATCTCACGATATTGTGCCAAATCGATACGTAAACTTCCAGCGGCTTTCTTCATGGCTTTTGTCTGGGCTGCGCCACCAACACGGGATACGCTGAGTCCAACGTTAACAGCAGGTCTTATGCCAGCAAAGAATAATTCAGTTTCTAAGAATATCTGACCATCTGTTATAGAGATAACATTGGTTGGTATATAGGCAGATACATCCCCTGCCAAGGTTTCAATAATTGGCAATGCAGTAATAGAACCGCCGCCGTGTTCCTCATCTAATCTGCAAGAACGTTCTAATAATCTGGAATGTAAGTAGAAAACGTCTCCGGGATATGCTTCACGCCCTGGTGACCTCTCAAGTAAAAGAGACATTGTCCGATAAGCTACTGCATGCTTTGACAAATCATCGTATGCAATTAAAACATCTTTACCTTGCCTCATAAAGTATTCTGCCATAGCTGTACCAGAATAAGGTGCAATATATTGTAATGAAGCCAAATCACTTGCAGGTGATGAAACTACAATGGTATAATCCATTGCACCATATTTCGTTAGGGTACCTACAAGTTGAGCAACGGTAGATGCCTTTTGTCCAATTGCAACATATATGCAGATTACATCTTTTCCTTTTTGATTCAAGATGGTATCTGATACTATGGAAGTTTTCCCTGTTTGACGATCCCCTATAATTAGCTCACGCTGTCCCCTTCCAACTGGAAACATAGAATCTATGGCAAGGATTCCTGTCTCAAGTGGTACTGTTACCGGTTTACGGTCACAAACACCAGGCGCTTCATTTTCAATTGGATAGAAATCTTTTGCTTGGATTGCACCTTTACCGTCAATTGGGCTGCCAAGTGAGTCTACAACCCGTCCAATTAAATCTTCCGATACTGGTACACCAGCCCTTTTCTTTGTTCTTACAACTTTAGAACCTTCTGTTAGTCCATAATCGGAACCAAGCAGTACGCAGCCAATTGTTTTAGTCTGTAAGTTTTGAACAATACCACGTACTCCTGTTTCAAATTCTACCAATTCTCCATACATGACATTATCCAGACCATATATAGTTGCAATTCCATCACCAATACTTGTAACTATTCCGGTTTCTTTTACTACCATTTTAACATCGTAATCTTCTATTTCACTTTTCAAAACGGATATAATATCATTTTGGTCAACATTACTCACCCTTTCACCTCCTAGCAAGAGCCTTTTGTAATTCCAATAGAGTTTCCCTAATACTTTTGTCATATTCCGTATTACCAACCGATAATACATAACCACCAATTAACGAAAGGTCTTCGTTTAACTCTAGAATAACCCCTGCTCTCTTATATTTCTTACACATCATATCTTTAAGTTGCTGAATGTCTGCTTCATCTGGTCTGGAGGCATATGATAATTTTGCTTTTATAATGTTTTTACTATCTAATAAAAGAACTTCATATCCCTCAAAAATCATGTCTACAATATTTATATTTCTATTCTTGGACAATACTTTTAAAAAGCTGCTAATTTCTTTCGTAAAAATTGAATCAATGACTGCTTCCTTTTCTGTAGGTTTCACTGCTGGATTATCTAAAGCTTCTGTTAATTCATGATTCTCCTGGAATAATTGCCTCGTTTCTTGTATGGTTTCTTCATTTATTCCAAGCGAAAATAATACTTTTGCATAGTTGTATGCTTCCTCAGTTATCATTTTGAAGCACCTACTTCTTTTATGAAAGTACCTAGATATTGTTTATTCATACTATCATCTACATTTTTACCAATTACTTTTGAAGCAGCCAGTAAAGCAATACTTGCAATTTCTGCCTGTGCGCTTAGAATTGCTTTCTTTCTTTCCAATTCAATTGATTTATTTGCTTCTTGAATGATTTTTGCCGCCTCTTCTTTTGCTTCATTTATTGTCCTATTATATTCTAATTCCGCTCTATCCCTGGCATCTTTTATGATTCTGATACTCTCCCTGCCTGCTTTATTAAGCTCATCTTCATAATCTTTTCTAAGTTTATATGCTTCTTCCTTTTTGGCTTCTGCATCATTAATAGAATCCGCTATGGACTGGGTACGTTTCTCCATTATCTCGGTTACAGGACCAAATAAGAACTTTTTTAAAAATAAAAATAAAACGATTATATTAATAAAAATATATATAATGTTCCAATTTAGCGCTAACAATGACATTCCCTCCTGTTATCTTAAGAAAAGTATAATCAGGACTGCAATAACAAAACCGTAGATTGCTGTTGCTTCTGCCAAGGCACAGCCTAGCAGTAATGCTTTATTAATATCTCCCTTAGCTTCTGGTTGCCTGGCAATTGCTTCTGTTGCTTTTGATGTTGCGATACCAATCCCAATTCCTGCTCCAATGCCTGTTAATACTGCCATTCCTGCTCCTATTGCAATTAAAGTGTTCATATAAACATCTCCTATCCTATTTTTTTACTAATCTTCCATTTTTTCTTTCATAAATAATGATGTTAAAAATACAAATACATAAGCTTGAATTAAACCATCAAAAATATCAAAATAAAAACTAAATGGAATTGGAATGATGACCGGGGCTACAATTTTAATCAATTCCATTACTACAAATCCCCCTAGAATATTACCAAAAAGTCGCATACATAAGGAAAGTGGACGTATGAATATTTCCAAAATGTTAATTGGTGCCAAGATTGCCATGGGCTCTGAAAAACTTTTTATATAACCTTTTTTCCCCTTTGCATGGATTCCAGAATATTCAATAAGAATAATACTCATAATAGCAAGCCCTACTGTAATATTTAAATCTTTCGTTGGAGGAGTAAATCCTAATATACCAATTACGTTAGAACATGCCAGATATAGAGTCACTGTACCTAGATATGGAATATATCGTTTCCCTTCTTTACCTAAAATATCCTCAAAAAAATTATTGATAAATCCTACAACCGCTTCCACATAGATTTGTGGTCCTGTAGGCAGCTTTTTTAAATTTTTAACAAATATTAATGTTAAAATCATAAGAAATGCCATAATCCCCCACGTTACAACAACTGATGAAGGTACTGGAATTCCACCAAAGATTGGAATTGTAAAACTTATCTTCGATTGTAATTCAGACATAAGCTCAGTTGATAAGTCTTTCATCTGTTTCACCTTCTTTTCTTATATAATTTTCTATATGTTTAATATTATCAATTTGATGAAAAAAAACTCAAAAAAATCCCATAAAAAAATTTTGCATATAAAAATCTAAAAATAAATTATTAAATGAAGGGGTTGTTATAAAACTGTAATTTCTATGAAAATTGTTCCGCAAAGCGAATCTAATGCATTCAGTAGTTGTTACAATACTGTTATTGCTGTGAAAGCTGTACCGCAAAGCGAATCAAATGCATTCAAATAATTGTTATAATACTGTTATTGCTATGAAGGCATGTCATTGCTATGAAAGTATGTCATTGCTATGAAAGAACCATAGCAAGCAACTCCTTCGGAGTTGTTTATGCGCACGAGCAAGCTGGTTGCGGCAGAATTATCACGCAATAAACATTTCGTTTACTGTGGTGCTGTTAAGCGTGATAATTCTGAGCAAAAATTCAACGAAGTTGAATTCGCTCTTAGAATGACAAGAAAATCCAGCAAATATTATTAGCACCTATTGGAACATGGATGGAATTATCTAATCTAAGAGTGCGTCAAAAAAGCCAACAAGTATTATTAGTACCTGTTGGCTTTTTACCATGTTTTACATCTGTTTTTACATCTGTTTTCTAACTATTTTATATTCATCATTGAGCTGAAAATAAGGGCAGTCATGATAGGAATCACTTAAAAATCTTACCATTTCATCTTCATCTAAATTAACATCACATATGTAACAATCCCATTCATCATCAAATACATAATTCATACAATACTCACAATTAGTTTCTTTCATAGAATATCCTCCTGTATAGTTTTGGCATCATTAATGCATCAAACACTTTTTTCAGCCATTTATTTGCAAGTAAAAATGTAAGTCCAACACTTCCAAGTATTACAAGAATATCAAGATAGGCAGGTCCTTGTTTTATCATAACGAAAAATCCTACATAATTTAATACATTTCTAATCCAAATATGGGTCATGTATATTTGAAGAGTCCGGCTGCCAAGTTCTGAGAAAAACGTTTTGCATCTTGGAATAAGGAGCATTACCGCAGCAGAAGTAATGAATGTTACTACATACCATATACCGCGAAGCAGCATTCCATATGAAGCTAATTTACCAAGTCCTTCTGAATAGGGTGTTCCACCATAAAGGATACTATAAGTTGGTTTTAACTCTTTCCAAAATACCACAACACAGATGAATTCACCTATAAGGAAAGTCAGTGCCAGAAGCCTTAAGCGTTTATTTAGGAAGGATTCCAAATTTTCTTTGGATAAATAAAATCCTATTGCAAAAAATGGGAAGAATACTAATACTCTGGATAGTGAAAATACAAATTTAATAATATCAAAATATCCTGCAATCAATCCAATAAAAATAGAACCTAAAATGAAATACTTGGGTTTTATACGTTCCATGAAAGGAACAAATAAATACCATATACATAAGGATAATAAATACCAAGGAGCAGAAGAATCCTGAAACAAATCTAGTTTGAAATCCTTTAAAAAAATGAGACTTAATATTGCATTTCCAATCTTAAATATTAAATACATAGTGAAAATAGACATAATTTTATCTATCCTAAGCCTTCCACCAGCATTCATTTTCTTTGCCAGAAATCCATTGGTAAATATAAAGCACGGCATATGAAAGATGTAAATATAGTAAATCAATTTATCAATCATCTTTATATTACATAACTTAAAACTAAAATGTCCTATGACAACAAGAGTTATCAAAATAAACTTAAAGTTGTCCAAAAAAAAGCTACGATTATTACTTATAGTACTACCTATCGCATTGTCTGGATAATACCACTTCTTCACAAGACTTTCCATAAAATCCTCCGCTTTACATGATAAATTAAATTCTCTAATCTATTAATCCAATGAGATAGTATATTCCTAAATTTTAAAATATGCAACAAAAAATTGTTGTCAACCTGTGTCAAATTGTAGAAAATTATAGTATTAGGTTACAGTACAGCCTGTGCATCCCATATTGACACAACTGGTAACGAAATTACTAAAGGTAATTTCTATGAATATGTTGATGAATTTTATGATAGGTGCCAGGCACCATAGATGCAATAGAATAAAGCCACTGCAAAACAGCGGCTTTATTAGTATATATGAAATAACTTCCCCACCCTACCAATGTAATTATATTACAAAAATACGCATATGCTTTTTGAAAAGAAATAGGCAGCGATAGAAACTGCCTACTCTTTATAGGAGGACACCTATTACAATCTATCAAATAATTCTATCATTTCCTCAGGTAACAGCGGTTCACTAACGTAGTATCCTTGAACGATATCACATCCCTGCTGTTTTAAGAACTCATATTGTTCTTTTGTTTCCACACCTTCTGCAATGATAGCTGCATTAATCTTATGCCCTAACAAAATAATCATTTCAATAATGGATTGATTTACTTTTGACTTAAAATCATCAATGAAAGATTTGTCTATTTTAAGATTATCAGCCTCTATACTTTGGAGATAATTTAAGGAATTATAACCGGTTCCAAAATCATCGATTGAAAACTTAATACCTTGTTTTTTTAGTCTCATTAAATTCTTAGAGACTATACTGTTATACTCCATATGTACAGTTTCTGTTATCTCAAGTTGAAGGTATTCAGGTGTTAACCCAGTATCTTCAAGAGCCTTTAAAACCATTCTTGCAAAATCTTTTTGCTGTAACTGAATAACTGAAACATTAACAGATATAATATATTTATCATAACCTAAATCATGCCAAGACTTTAATTGGCTGCAGGCTTGTCTTAAAACCCACTCACCAATTGGTATAATGTGCATGGTTTCTTCTGCTATTGGAACGAACTCTTTAGGACTAATCCTACCTCTGCGGGGATGATTCCACCTTAACAATGCTTCCATACCAATCATCTTGTTCGTCTTCGTATAAATTAACGGATGGTAGCATAAATAAAACTCCTCATTATCTATTGCAGAATTAAGATCCGTTTTAAGATCCGTTATACTATAAATATCGTAACACATAAGCATATTCACTCCTATCCTATGAACATATAGGCTGCTAATATTAGCATTTTGATTTTTCTTTTGTTTATTTCCAGACATATCAACCTCACATAACCTATCTTTAGTAATTTTAACAAATAATTTCAATTGTTGAAATACCTTTTTGAAAATATATTCTGTTTTTATACGATTTTTTTCAATTTTTTATTTTATTTATATAAATACTACTATTGATTAGAAATATTTGAATAGCTTTTCCAATTATTTAGTTTCATTTCTTATGGTGTTAGATATATTTTATACGACATCATTATTATAATTTGTATTAAAAGAAAAAACCATGACGTTTTTAGAGAAATTTTTTAAATTCTCCGAAAACGTCATGGTTAACGAGCTAAATATCTATTATGATACATACATATTAATTAATAAATACTTCTTACATAAGCAAGAACGAATAAAATAATAATTTTAAAGGAGAGATTAAATATGAAAAATTTAAAATCTAAAATTGCAGTTATTGTTTCTTTATTAATGCTTACATTGGTTGTTACTGCTAACGTTACTCCTACTACACAAAAGACTGGTACAATTAGTACATTAAGCCTTGACCATGATTATTATGCTAACTATTAATTGAAATATATTACAATGGCTTTTCATATGCTTTATAATTCCTAGAAAAATATTTTTGTATCGTATCTCTTAATGCAACATCTTTCATTAAGTCACTAATGTAAAAAGCCTGTTTAAAATATTTTATACGGGCTTTTTCATTGTTTTCATTTTTATTTATGTTATCAATCAGTTCTAAACAGCAAGCTTTCTCTCCTAAGAACGCCGGTAACATATTACCTCGTCCACAACGTAAAGACAAGTTTATTGCTTTATCACATATAGAATTAGCAAGTAACGGGTTACCACTAACCTCCAGCCTAGGAGCTAAACTTGACATAACAAGTAAAATACCGACTGAATGATACTTTTCATCTACTTTACTATTTTCATAATTATAAATAACATCTTTTAACATTTCGATTGCCTTTTCCCTAAAACCTAAGTCGTAATAAGTTAAAGCAATCAGATTGATTAGTAACACTTGATCTCTTGATATATAAATATTTTTTATTGAAGTAATACCGTAATTTTTCATTGTATACCGTAAAGCCTTTTCATACCCATTTAAGGCTTCTTCAGTAGTTAATTTTTTCATTCTATAATCTATCAATGTTCTATACTGTAGCAAAAATTGATTATTTTCAGGAACACTATCTTTCAATTCACTCACTAATTCATTAAATATTTCTTCTGCCTCCCCAAAGTGATGAAGCGTTATTAATTTTATAAGTTCTCTCTTCTTTTCAAAAATCTCAAAATTCCCAGTAGATATAAAACTATTATACAAATCTTTATTCATACCCATACGTTTTATCAATGAATTGAAATTCTTTATACTTGGTGCTCTTTTTCCAGACTCAATACGAGATAGCGTCTCTGGTGAGCAGATATCCCCACTTAAAGTTTCTTGTGATAATCCATTAGCAATGCGGCAGTTTTTAATAAACTCATTTACCAGATATAATTCACTTTGTGTATTTTCTAATAACAAAGTGGAAGTTTCATTGTAAGTAGTAAAATTATATTCCTTATAAAGTTCATTTAAGCTGGCAAACTGGCAAGTAATACGTTTTAAAAGTTCTTGGTCATTTTGATGTCTTAAGCCGATAATACAAAGCTGTAACAGCTCAGATAGGCAGTTAATAACACCATTTGATACAATTAAATCTATGGTTTTTAAGCATACGGCTACTAATTCATCATATTTTTCATCTTGTAATAATAATTTGGATAATAAATATACTGCTTTAGGATATACCTTCACCTTTTCTTCCTCATCAGAATATTTTTGATCAAGGTAATCAATAACATTATATAATAATTTTAATGCTTGTCTCTCTTTTTCCGTATTGGAATAAGCTTGAGCAAGCATTAACAAAAGATAGATTTCTTCAATACTTAATAAATAATCTAATATATTATCAATTTTAAATTCAAGCAATGTCATGTTTATCGCACCTAATAAGTATTCAATGCTCTTATTAGTGTCATGGTCCAATTCATCTGACAACACTGACTTTATTTTATATATGTATTGCTGATGAAGCTTATCCTCACATTCCTTTTGTCCCTCGTAAACAATAAGTTCTTCTTTAGCTAATTTAAAGTTATGCTCAAAGATGGCTTTTTCAATTGCTTGCCTTTTTTCAAATAGAAAATAATCCCGCTCAGATAATATAGTCTCTAATTTATCTGGCGATTTTCCAAGTCTTTGAAGAAGAGCATCCAATAAAAACTTATCTGGAATTCTCTCTCCTAATTCTATTCTAGATAAAGTCGCGTCAGAACATAAGCCACTACATAGCATTTCTTGTGAAATATTGTAATGCTTTCGTAGTGTAAATATAATTTTCCCTATATCATTTTGTCTCATGTTAAAAAACTCCTTTTTCCCTGCTGTTCCCTATATAAATACTTAACTGTCGTGAAATTAACTCAATATTTATTACCATAGTTCACCAACTTTTATCATAAAAATATTTTATCATATTGCCAAAGAGAATACTACAATATTAATTCGACAAACATAAGATAGGAATATTGTAATAATATGAATAAAAAACAAAAAGCAGCTAAATAGCTGCTAATCTATGGTTGCACCAAAAGGCATTAAAGCCAGTTTTGCAATTTTAAAATGTTGTAATCCAAAAGGAATACCTATAACAGTAATACACAAAATAACACCAAATATAGCAGATTCCGCTGCAAGAATTATACCCGAAAAGATAAGCCATAAAATATTTAATAACAAAGAACCTGCCCCACCGCCATATTTCACTTCTTTGCCAAATGGGAAGAAACTTAAACCGGCAAATTTGAAACACTGAACACCAATTGGTATTCCAACAATAGTGATACACCACAGGCAGCCTGCCAGCAGCCAAGTTAATCCACTAATAAATCCTCCACATATAAACCATATTATATTACCCAAACACCCCATTAGTACTCTCCTTACATGCTTTGACCGTTCAGTTTTGCACTTTCATCTGATTTTTCACAAAAATACTTCATGATATCTCTTCTTGTTACAATTCCAATAAAATAGTTTCTATCATCAATTACAGGTACAAAATTCTGATCCAATGCTCGATTCAATAGTTCTTCCATCTTAGCTGTTATTCTTACTGGTGGATTTTTGTCTGGTTTTAATATATCTTTAATTTTCATACTCTCCATGCTTTTCATACAAATTGTTTGTATATCTTGATTATTTTCTTTTAAAATATGCCATAGAAAGTCACCCTCACTGACGGTTCCAATATACTTGTTACTATTAGATAATACCGGTAGTGCTGCGAATCCATGTTGATGTAATTTTTCTAACCCTTGACGTAATGTAAAATCATTATATAAATAGGCAACTTCACTTTTTGTAGTTAAAAAATATGCTATATTCATGACATTTACTCCTTGTGTATAAAATCTTTACATTAAATAACTTTTTTGCATTTATGTATTCCTTTTATGTCCTCAATGATAATGCTTAATTTCATTATTAATCTTATTATATTCTAAATGACATGGTAAGAAATACATTATTCTAGATAAATCACTAACTATTATTATAATTAATTATATCATACAATTGATGGAAATAGTTATTAATTTTTAATAAAGAAACTGTACATATTTTTTATATAAATTAGCTTAAACGGCAAATTAATTTATAAAAAAATATATACAGTTTCTTTATATAAATTAGCTTAAATGGCAAATTAATTTATAAAATTTCGTGCACGGAATCATTACCTGTTTTGTATCATTACCTGCTTTGTATCATTACCTGCTTTGTATCACTACCTGCTTTGTATCATTACCTGCTTTGTATCACTACCTGCTTTGTATCACTACCTGCTTTGTATCACTACCTGCTTTGTATCACTACC
>ENA-UOOR01001344-UOOR01001344.1-fermentation-metagenome-genome-assembly--contig:-NODE-1344-length-29480-cov-56.916602_pt1 | contig 29480 bp, 28 predicted proteins | sample MGYA00245780_ERZ724029 | MGnify/ENA primary metagenome ERZ724029 (study PRJEB28704, sample SAMN03018315) | fermentation metagenome | biome: anthropogenic terrestrial biome; feature: soil... | reverse complement strand
GAATTTCACCCTGCCCTGAAGACACCAGTATTCAGTTGTCAAGGTTATTATAGCATTTATGAGAAAAAAAACAATGGGGAATCTGCAGCGAAAACTGTCAGCATAATCTTCTGGAATTATCTTTAGCGGCAGGAACTCGCCGCTTATGAAGAACATAAAAAGGTAAATAAATTTGAACGGGAGGTTGTCAGATCTAGTCTTGCTGTTAATGACCTAAGATTACAAGGGTATACTACTTTTTGTGGGAGGACTTAGAATTGGCCTAAAGAAAATTGTGAAAGGCAGCTGTATAATTACTATGCTTTGCGGTATTTGTTTGAACTGAATAGGGAGTACAAGGGCGGCCTTAGTATTTTTAAAAGGCTGGGCTGCCTGTTCAGCGGGTTTTCCAGCGAAAAATATGAGCTCTATAATTTAAAGGAAAACCAGCGCAAGCTGTATCTGACGGACATCCAGCGGCGGAAAACCGCCATGATTAACGGACCCTACAGCATTGTCCTCGATGATAAAAATCTCTTTACCAAGGTCCCGGAGACCATCAAGGAAGGCAAGACCCTGTATAAAGCTTAAGCAAAAAAAGCAAGGCAACACCGATATTTTCCGGGAAATATGAGAGATTATCCCGAAACTTGTTGAACGCTATTAACACAAGAGCTAAGCAAAAAGAGCCCAACCGGGCTCTTTTATACTATGTAGAATAATGGCGAAAAAGGAAAAAATGTTATCCCTGTAGAAATTACTTATACAGAGACAGTTAGCTCCGATGCCAAGTACACGAATCATTAGAGCTTGGATAACAGGTGAAGGCTCATAAATTATGTAAGGGTATCGTGCGGGAGTTATTGCGCTTTTACGAAATGAACATACCGTTCTTCGAGCTTTTCCTGATCCGGCCATAGGCTCTTATTGTGGGGCAAGACTATCTTTTGCGCATGAAGCTGCTGAATCCCGTGTTTCAGCATAGGGCCATCTATTTCTTTCAGGACTTCCTCCTTTACTTTAATCTGGTACTCCGGTGTCACGCCAATGATATTCCTGTCGAATGCAGCATGATGAATCTTGCACAGGGACAGGCCATTGGTAACTGAGGGGATTCCCCTGGGATCTGTATCCGGGATGATATGGGCGGCATCTAGCAGCTCGGGATGCCTCAGCCTGCAAAAGGCACATTGCTCACTGTAAGCCTCCAGGACTCTGACCCGGAAAGCGCTTTGGTGGAGCCGGCTTCTTATTATTGACGTCGTATAATGGCGCCTATAGTCTGCTTCCTCTTGAACAATGTACTCGTTGAAGACATTAGGACTATTTGAGTTCGTGAACTGTCTGGAATATAAGTCAGCTGAACGATGATCATCAAAGGCTATTGTAAAGGATAGCTCTGCGGGATTGTCATTTACGACAAATATCGGCCAGGAGGCGAAGTACTTGCCGTTGCTGATGCCGTGGAAGTATATTAAAGGTACTGTCTGACGCATGGCTTCCCTTAGGCCAACATTATCTCTATGGTAGGGGTCTGTACCACGGTACCGGTAGATTATTAATCCTCTTTCATCAGAGTAGTCATCATATGGTCCATTGGGTGCAGTCGTTATAGATATTGGAATCAAGCGTAACTGCTTAGGTTTCCAAATACCCTGTGGGCCGATTATGGTGACCCTCTCGCCTTGGTAATCAAAGCCCTGTTGCAAAAGCTGATAAGGCAACACGTCTCCGTAGATAGCAGTTTGCTGTTCAAGCCACCTGAAGGCAGAAATACGAATTTGTTCTTCCATGCAATTCACCCCGGCTCTAATATTCTTCGCCTTTGCTTAATTCCCCTTTTTCTTGAGCATATCAACAATCTCTGCCTACAACGCTCAAACCTTTAAATCAGGCAGCAATAATAAGGATAGAAACCGACACGAAAAATCGTCCGCCAACGTTGGCAGGGGATTGCATCTGCTCTGGAGAAGGTTCCTCTATCCTTTATGGGAGGCTGTTGTTAAGAAAGAGAGCCATACCATTTCCGATATCATTTTGCCCATCTATGATGAGCAGGATAAAAATTGCTGTAAATATTAGGAAACGATTCATAGATATCTCACAAGTTTTCAAAGAAATAATCAGAGTTATCGAATGCTGTTGAATATCTGCTTTTTTGTTCTCGAGGGTCTGATGCTATCCACCGAGAAAGGCGAATACAAAATGGCCGCTTTTTTGGATGAACAGCGTATGTCCCGCCTGTTTGAGAAATTCGTATTGGAGTATTACAAACGCCATCATCCGGAACTGGGCTGCAGCTTCACAGGTGGCATGGAACCTTGACGACGGTGTCATAGATTTCTTACCGGTTATGCAGACGGACATCACATTAAGAAAGGGCGAGAAAGTCCTTATTATCGACACCAAGTATTACACCCATACCCTGCAGGTTCAGTATAATAGCAAGACCCTTCATTCTAACAACCTGTATCAGATTTTTACGTATGTTAAGAATCGCGATGTCGGCAACACCGGCAATGTGGCTGGTATGCTTTTGTATGCCAAAACAGAAGAAACTATTACACCAGATTGTGATTTCCAGATGAGCGGCAATAAAATCAGCGTGAAAACACTGGATTTGAATATTGCCTTCGTGGACATCGCCGCACAGTTGGATAAGATTGCTTTGTCGCATTTTGGAGAAGTCAAAGAAGTGTAGTATATGGAGATACAGAAATCTGAACCCTAACAAACGACTTCCTCCGGAAGATGACGTCGAACAGCATTGGGCCATATAGCTAAGAACAGACAAGCCGCGGTGGAAACCATCAAATAAAGAACTTTTCATTGTAGATGCATTGTGAGAAGGGCAAAAACTCATACTTAGCTTTTATCATCCGTGCTAACTCTTTAGGCAATTTATCGGCTCGGTGATCATGTAAATGCGATTATATCCCTCTTGGAGGAAAGCAATATGCGGATAAAACTAAATGCTTCGGGCATTATCTTATACTTTGATGTGTCTTATTACAGTAAGACCACAAAAGATACTTGGGATGAAGAATGGTGTCGCACCGATGGTGCCATTGTGTCGAGGTTCATGAATTATCGCCTTGGAAACAAAATTCTCATGAGCCAGGAGGTTGATGCTCTAGTTGATTTGTTTACAAGGCAAGTCAACGGTGAGATGCAGCAAAAAGAAAAATTTTCGTGCGTTGAGCCAGACCTCACCTTTATTTGCTATCCAGTAACAGATTTACGGAACGACCCAAAATATGCATATGTGCGACCGGGCTGGGAACTGCAGGATATAAAGTTTGAGTTAGTGGTGGGCTTTTGGGATAGCAACAGAGCTTTTACTGACAATGCCATCCACCTTATGTATAACCGTGAAGATATAGAATGTTTACTTTGCTACCTTCGCTATGTGCGGAAAGAACTTAAAGAAGATGACCCACAGGTCATAGCGTTGATTGCAAAAGGTGTGTTCGAGCCAGAACGTGAAAAGTGATGTTAAGCGGAGGGGGAAACTGGTGGACCTGTGCTGACAGCCATGCCAATGGGTATCGATTTTGAAGAGATTTTTCCTGTGCTTGCATCGGCGTTAAGTGCCTAAGAGGCATTCGTTCCGGCGATGGGGAAAAGAGGAAAAAGATGTCGATATATAGAAGTAACAATAGTGTCATAGCCTTATGGTAATATGTACTTTAATCATGCACTCCTAACAAACAAGATATGGACACGGTTTAGCAACTCCCCCATCTAATCTCCAGATTCCTCATCTAATCTAGGCGACCAGCTTGTGTACTTAAAAGGGGTGGTGAGATGTACAATTCCTTTACCGGACGGGACAAGGGATTTCAGTATCGCCAGGGAGGGGTTTCGTGAAATCTTATCCATTAGTACCTGATGCATTGAACAGTAGTCATAATGACCATGTAAAAGAATTTTATGAACCGTGTTTAATGTGGGCTAAGCAATATGATCGAGGTGTAGGGTATTTTACTTCTGGTTGGCTAAAGTGTAACGCGAGAGGTATGGCGAGTTTTGCTTCGAATGGTGGTAAGGCTCGCTGGATAGTGAGTCCTTTAATAGACGAAAAAGATTTTGAAGCTTTTGTAGCAAGCCTGGAACCATCATTACAATATGAAAAATATCAGCAAATCCTAGGCCAAAATGTTGATTTATTAGTAAAGGAAATGGAAAAGGAAACCCTAAATGTTTTAGCTTGGTTAATATATGATAATATAATTGAATTTAAATTTGCAGTTCCTTCAGCAAAGCTAATCGGGGATTTTCATGATAAGTTTGGAATATTCTATGGTGATGAAGATACGACATTATCGTTTAATGGGTCAATTAACGATAGTAGTAAGGGATATACAAACTATGAAAGCATAAAAGTATTTAAATCATGGTCTGGATTATCACACTTTGTAGAATATGATAAAAAAAGGTTTGAGTTGCTATGGAACAACTTGGACCCGAACATCATCGTTTATTCCTTACCAGAAGCCATAAGAAAGCAAATACTAATAAACCGAATACAGGACAGGCCTTATATAATACCAGCTAGCCAAAGTGCAAAATGGAAACATCAAGATGAAGCAGTGCAGCAATTTTTATTGTCTAAAAATGGTGTTTTAGAAATGGCAACTGGCACTGGCAAAACTCGAACAGCCATAAGAATCATCAAAAAGCTATATAGTATGAGAGAAATAAAAAGCATTGTAGTAACTGCATATGGTAATGATCTTTTAGACCAATGGTATAGCGAGTTGTCTCTTGAAACCTCGATGAATGTGTATAGGTATTACAAAAGTTTTAATGAGTTGAGCTCTTATTTGCTTAATACTGAAGGGGCTATTATGCTTGTTTCCCGGGACGCCGATAGATTAAATGAAGTGGTTCGGTTCTTAGATTCTTCTGTCCAGGACATGCTTTTTATTTGCGATGAAGTTCATGGATTCGGGTCGCCATCTCTTGTTGATTCTTTATCAGGGAAAATAAAACGCTTCAAATATCGACTGGGGCTAAGCGCAACCCCAGAAAGGGAGTACGATGAGGAAGGAAATAAGTTTATAGAGAATGAAATAGGCCCAGTTTTATTCGTTTTTCAAATCGAAGATGCGATAAAAAAAGGGATTCTATGCGAATTTGATTATTTTCCCCTACATTATGAATTGACTGAAGAAGACAAGAAGGAAATGAAGAGAATATTTGCAGCTTTTAATGCAAAGAAAAAGCAGGGCTTACATGTAGACGTGAATGATCTATATAATGAACTTGCAAGTGTAAAAAAGAAATCCCGTGCGAAATTGCCTGTTTTTAGAGATTTAATTTCTAAAAGGCAGGTTTTACTGGAGCGATCTTTAATTTTTGTTGCGACTAAAGAATTTGGTATCGACCTCCAAATGATACTGATTAATTATAAACCTGACTACCATACTTATTATGGAGAAGATGACGCAACTAATCTATTAAGGTTTAGTAGAGGAGAGATCGATTGTCTTATAACAAGTAAAAGGTTATCTGAGGGTATCGACATAAAATCTATTACTTCTATTTTTCTTCTTTCGTCTGATCGTGCTAGACTTCAGACTATACAACGTATAGGAAGAAGTTTGCGTATAGATGCTGATAATCAGTACAAAAGAGCTAAGGTTATTGATTTTATATGTTTAGATGGTAGTAAAGAGTATAACGCAGATACCGAACGTGAAGTCTGGTTATCAACTTTAGCAAATACAAGGAGGGACTCGAAGTGAATACTTATAAAGAATTGGATCTTGCACTTGACAAAGTATTGTCATCAGTTCATGAAGATGATCAATTTAAAAGGAGACTGAGGAAACTCATCGCAAACGCCCTCGAAGGCGATTACTTGGAAGACGATGTTAAAAGCATTATGGAGCTTGTTAATCTTGAGGATAATAAATTGCTTGAGGTGCTTTAATCGTGCAAATAACAATTTTAGATTGGAATTATAAAGGGATTAGAGGGGTAAATGACCTATCAATCGAGATTGGTAAAACCCAAATTCCCCCCATAACCTTAATTATGATGCCTAACGGAACAGGTAAAACAACAACTTTAACACTAATGCGGGCTACGCTTGACGGTTCTGCAACAAAATGGAGCAGTGAATATATTCGTCAATTTAGGCCATCTCCTAGCATAAATACTGGTTCTTTCGATATCAAACTTCTAATAGATGAGCCCCCATGTGTTAGGATAGTTGTCGTATAGATGATATCATGTTCTTACGAAAGGTTGTGTCTATACGATGGCAAGAAGAGTATTTACAGAAGAATATAAGAGGCAGATTTTAAAGCAGCTCCAACCCCCTGAAAACAAGACCATATCTGAGATTGCATTGCAGGAAAATATACCTAAAACTACTATTTACGGCTGGGTTGCTAAGGCTCGCAAGGATGGACAGCTAATTCCTAATAACAGCAGCCCATCTAATGACGGCAAATGGAATGACATAGACAAATTGAGGATCGTCATTGAAACCTTTTCCCTGAATGTAGAAGAGCTTGGGCGGTATTGCCGAGAGCATGGATTATACACCACTGACATTCAGCAGTGGCGCCAAACCATGGAATCATCTCTTGGCTCCAATAAATCCCCTAAAGACCTTGAGGCCGAGCTTAGATCGGAAAAACTGCTAAACAAGAAACTTCAGCGAGAACTTAAGTATAAGGATAAAGCCCTGGCCGAGACTGCTGCCTTGTTGGTGCTGAGAAAAAAAGCCAATGCGATTTGGGGGGACCCCGAGGCAGACTGATTAGCGCCTCAGATCGCAAGATGGCAGTCCAGCTAATCAGTGAAGCTAATGCCGCCGGTGCCAGGTTAGAACTGGCATGCAAGGAGCTAGGCATATCTGTCAGGACCTATCAGCGTTGGGTTAAGGAAGGGCCGGACCCCATAGATAAGCGGCCTACAGCCAAGCGGAAGCCTCCAGCGAATAAGCTTAACGAAGAGGAAAAAGCCCAGATAATCAAGATTTGCAACAGCGCAGAGTTTACAGATCTAACGCCCGCTCAGATTGTACCCAAGCTAGCCGACCAGGAAGTATATATTGCCTCTGAATCCACATTCTATAAAGTCCTAAAAGAAGCGAAGCAGAATGCAAGGCGTACTAGGGTAAATCCTCCTAGGACAAGCTCATTGACAACACATATAGCAACAGGCCCCAATCAGGTGTGGTCCTGGGATATCACCTGGCTGCCAGCTGCAGTCAAGGGTTTTTACTTCAAATTGTACCTGGTGCTCGACGTTTTCAGCCGGCTCATAATTCACTGGGAAGTTCATAGGGAAGAATCGTCTCGACATGCTCAAGAATTAATTAAGAAGGCTGTATTCAAACATGGGGTGCTTCACCAACCGTTGGTGCTTCACTCAGATAACGGTAGCCCCATGAAGGCTCAAGATTTTCAGAACCTGCTAGCTCGACTGGGAGTAACTAAGTCTTATTCCCGTCCCAGAGTTAGCAACGATAACCCTTTCTCTGAATCCCTTTTTAAAACACTAAAATACACAAAGGACTTCCCCCTTGAGGGCTTCGGGTCCATTGATGAAGCTAGAGAATGGACATGCAACTTTGTTAAGCTCTATAATACGGAGTTTCTACACAGCGGGATTAAATTTGTGACGCCCCTACAGCGACATACTGGGGCAGATGTCGAAATATTGCGCAAGAGGGATGAGGTGTACAAGGCGGCGAAAGGAAAACGGCCCGAACGGTGGTCAAGAGACACTAGGAATTGGAGCAGGATTGATCAAGTTGCATTGAACCCGACTGCTGAGATGCGTAATACCGTGGAGGAGAAAAAGCGACAACTTCCTTGACAACCACCGAGCAGACTTATTACGTTGTTCTCAATTTAGATTATAAAAAAGGAAAGGCTTATTACCAGACTAGTAAGGTAAGTGTTGTTCACGGAGGGATGGAAGAAGGTTTTCTTTTACCCAGCGAAGTTAGGAGCATGCTAAGTAAGGAATTTGTTAAACGCTTTATTTTTGACGGCGAATTGGCAAACAAAATCTTAACAAGTAGTAGTAAAGAAGCTGAAGAAGCTATTACATACCTTTATCAACTTAATAAAATTTCCGAATTAGATTTAGTTGCCGATAGGATAGTTGAAAGTGCTCAACAGGGACAAAAAGCTACCTCAGCTAAAACAGAAAACAGCTTAAGACGGTTTGTTAGTGAAAGAAATAGTTATCTCGGAGTAAAAACTGCTTTACAAAAAAAAGAGCAAACTTTAAAGAACATGCTAAAAGACAAAGAGGGTAGAGTACAAGAGATAAAGGAAACAATTAGTGCAACTATAAGGGAAAACAATCATTTTAAGGAAGAACTTGTTGTCATTGAAGGAAACATTATCCAATGCGAACGAAAAGTAGTAGCTCAAACATCTTCTGTCCTAAATTTAATACGCAACCCACATCTGCTCCATCCACTTACTACAAAAAGGCTAACGGATTTAGCTAGTCAAATGCAAATACTTAAATTACCCAAGACAATGTCCAAGCAATTTTTTGTCGAGTTATCAGAACAAGATTTTTGTATTTGTGGTCGTCCCTTAAGCCCTAAAGAACAAAATCATATTCGTGAAGTTTCTGAAACTTATTTGGCTGAGGATCAAATTGGAATTCTAAATGCTATCAAAGCGACAGTCCTATCTTCTGTATATAGTGATGAATTGGAAAAAGAAATAAGTGAGCTGGATACGGCTTCTCAAAATTTTTCTAATGCAAAAAAAGACAAAGATAGGATAAAGGTTAGATATAATGCTGATGAAAGTAATAATAGCACAATCAATTTAGATAATGAACAAATCCGTCTTGAAAAAGAGATAGGAGAGATCAAAAAACACTTACATGTACTTACAACAAAAAACAGGACAGAATGGAATCGTTTAGATCCATCTGAGAATATATTTTTTTGTGAAGATAAGTTAAACGACTTAAACATAAAAATTGCTGCCTTATCAAATACGTTAAGTTTAATTGAGCAAAAAAAGATCTTCAGCTCTTACTTAAAAAGGATAGAGAAAGAAGCTTTATTACTATTAAAATCTCGAATAATACAAGAAACCCAAGATAAAATCAAGAGAATTATTAAAAATGAGGAGATCCAGATCGAAAGCATAGATGGGCACATCAAACTGAAGGATAAGTCTGGTGCGAGTGAAGGGCAAACATTAGCCATTGCTTACTCGTTTTTGGGATCTCTTTTTGAGGGTGCAGCACATAAATTACCCTTCGTGGTTGATTCCCCAGCTGGTTCACTGGATCTTTCTGTGAGAAGGGAAGTATCATTAATTTTACCGTGTCTGTTTAGCCAACTAATTATCTTTATAACCTCTGGCGAAAGAAAGGCATTCACAGACTATTTTTACACCCTTGGGGAAAATGAGGTTAAGTTTTTGACAGTATATAGATCTCCCGGCAGTAAAAGGGCTCAATGTATTGAAGGAGTGGAAATGTTTAGCCGGTTCCAGGAAAGCGAGGAAGATATTGTATGACATTTAAAATGCCGAACAATGCTAGGGATTATTTTGGAAATATAAAGGATCTAAAATTTCTTTTCGACTGGTATTACTTTTGTGTAATGCTAGGCCTTGCAAAAAAGAAAATCGGAAATGAGGAAGAAATGGAAAAGGAATATTTTATGGATTCTTTTCCTTCAGTATATTTGGGGGTTAGAGATCAGATTATTGCTCTACTAATAGATGCAGAAATGGAACGACGAGCAATTGAACCAAATGATAGAGATAGTGTACAAAAGTTGATCCTTCAATTAATCGACACTTTTTCCCAAACTAGGCTAAACAAGCAAGGAATTGAGTTATTAAATAGATATGCCGTTACGGGAATGAATTATATTAATGATAGTATTCCTCGTACCACTTCTCTAGATTTGTTCCTTTTACACTATTACAAAGTTTACAGAAGAATTATCGAAGAGCAGGGATAAAAAAGACCGTACAAAGCTACGGTCTAATATATTTTTAAGGAATAAGCTTTTCTCATAAAAATAAGGCTTTGTTCATTCTAGCGCTATTTCAGCGAGTCTATTAACAAAATAAGCTAACTCATCTGGAGTATTATATTTGCCTACGGAAATTCGTATAGATGACCTAATTTGGTCTAGACTCAATCCAATCATTTGCAAAACGTGAGACGGTTTGCTTGCGGAACATGCAGACCCGTTGCTGACAGCTATTTCTTGAGAAAGCTTCTTAATAATTAATTCATTGCTCGTGTTAGGAATTAAAAAATTAGTAATACCAGGAACTCTTGTATGTTTACACCCATTAAACTTGATGTTGTTAAACTTTTGTAGAAGTAAGGAGTGTAATTCCTTGTCAAGCAGCTTTAGCTTACTTTGGTGAGGATCAAAATTCTGAAAAACTATATCTGCTGCTTTCCCTAACCCTACGATATTTGGCACAGCGAGAGTCCCTGCCCTATACCCAAATTCTTGAGAACCTCCGTGTATTATGGGCGTTACCTTTTCCTTTAAACCCAACTTAGTTTTCCGGATGAAACATCCCCCGACTCCTTTTGGGGCATAGATTTTGTGCCCCGAGAAGGATAGAAAATTTATAGGATTTCCTTTTAAGTCGATACGTACTTTGCCAATTGCTTGAGTGGCATCAGTATGAAAAAATACATTATTATCTGCACAAAAGTTGGCCATTGCCGGAATGTCGTTAATTGTACCGAGCTCGTTGTTTACCCATGATATAGAGGCAAGGATAGTTTTCTCCGTTAGTGATTTTTGGAGAGATTCTACTGTGACGATACCCTCTGAAGTAGGGGGAAGGTAAGTAATGATAAATCCCTTTGTCTCAAGATATCGACAGGTTTCCAGGATAGATGCGTGCTCGATAGCTGAGGTAATAATGTGATTCCCCTTGTCCCGATGTGCATCGGAAACTCCTTTAAGTATAAAGTTATTGCTCTCAGAAGCTCCACTTGTAAATATAATTTCTCCAGGGTCAGCATTAAGCAGTTGAGCGATCTGTTGGCGGCTAGTATTAACAGCTTCTTGAGATTGATGAGCAAGCAAGTATTTACCAGATGGGTTTCCGTATAACTCTTTAAGGTAAGGGAGCATTGCCTCGAGCACTTCTGGGTCAATCATTGTCGTAGCGTTGTTATCCAGGTATATCATTTTGTATGCCACCTCATTCTAACTCACGTAGGTTCAAGATAAGCTTCTCAAAGTTACCGGCGAACTGATACTCATCATTTAACATGTGGACTCCACGTTCGAGATGCATCCTAACATGGTGGGGGAAAAATTCTTCATCAGATAAGTTCTTTTTGGCGTGTTGACACATAAGTACTTTATATAATATTTCATGTTCACCTGTAAGAGTGGGTCTATTAAATTCTAGGCCCAGTGAGTTTGATGGTGGTTGTGTTGGGACAGTACTATCCCGAAGGGAGAGGCCTATGGCTAAGCGTGCCAAAACATTTGGCGTTAGGTTTGTCTTAGCTTGCAGGTCTTTTAGGATCTGCATTGCCTTTAGGGAGGTCTTTAAACGGTACTGCATTACTATTCGCTCCCTTCGTGAAAAAATCTATTGGATATTGAAACTGTCTTATCGGTTGGATTAAACTCCAAAAGATATTTTTGAGATATTAGTGGGGATATCAAATTGTAGTAAGGGGTATCCACCTCAGAATCCGTGCTCAAAATGAGAACCTGATCACTAATGTTTGGGATATATTTTGTAAGAATTCGTTCTTTATGTGACTTATCCAGTCGCCCTAATAGAGTATCAAAGATTAGGGGAATCTTCCTTTGAGACGTTTTTACTACTGCCCAAAGTAAACTTAAAAGATATAATTGTTTTTCACCAGCAGACAATTGGGGGAACGGGAGCTGGTGTCCTGTTTGGTCAAGCATGGTAATTTCAAATGTGTTCCAGTCCAATTTAACTTCTGCTATAAAATGGTCTTTATGATTTAAGTCATTAAAAATATGAATGAACTCTTTCTCGAAATATGAAACTTTTGAGCCAACGCTACACTCAATAAACTCAGTTAGGATTTTGTCAATATTGCTGCAAATTGCAAAAATATTTTCATCCTTTTGGGCTTGATCAAGTCGCTTCTGTGCCTTTACTCGGTCGGCTTCACTTCGGTTTATATTTTCTTGCACCTCTATAATAGAAGCTTCAAGCTCGCTGATCCTATAGCGAAGTTCGATTGCTTCTGCTTGATGGGCATTAATAGCATTAATAATCTTCCCGAAAGATTCATTTCCTTCATTGTTATTAAGGGTGTTTCTGTGTTGCGCAATTTGACTGTTGCATTCAGCTATTTCCTTAAATAGTTCTAGGAATTGATCCTTGCTAAAAGAGCGAAGACTATTTGCGTTAGTTGCAAAGAAATGATATTCCTCGTTATTAAGGTCATGAATTGAATTGGTAGCAATCTCTTTATTGTTGCTGATAGCCGTTAATAGTTGTTTAATAAACTCACTTTTATAGTTAGTTTGTTTTCTAGTTATTTGGACATGTTCTTGTTCAACTAGCTGTTCGAACGCTTCTGTAATCTTGACTTCTGTTAGATACAAAATATCTGAGGTAGCGGAGAGTTGCCGATCTGCTGCAACTTGCTGTTGGCACTCGTTGAGTAGGTTTTCACAAATTAGGAAAGGGAGAACTGTACTAATTGATTCCTTTAAAGTCTCTAGTGCTGCCTTCTTCTGTTGGTCCAACTCAGTAATACTTTGTAGGATTTGTTCCCGCTGGTTGGTTAATATCCCCCCATGAATACTAAGCTCGTTATTGAGATTACTGATAGTGCTTTCGGTGTTTTGAAGTTTGCTTAGGGAAATCTCCAATTGTGTTTTCTGATTTGAAAGGTTTTTGTTTAGGACATCAATGTTGGTGGCTAGAAGTGTATATTCCCTTTCTTCAGTTGATAAGGAGCTGAAGATATTGTCTTGATTCAAATAATTACGGAGATCCAATTTTAATGTCTCGACAATATCTAAATTAAACAGGGTATAAAAAGCGGCTTTAACGTTATTCGCAAATGAATCATTCTCAACTAACTGATTAATTTGTTCCCCATCAAAAAGAACAAAGTCAAATAGGCTAGGCGGAATGAACTTCCTAATATAATTTTCATAGTCGGAGATTTCCTTAGCGTTCATCTTTTTGCCATTTTGCTGGATTATTAAAGTCTCTTGAAGTGTTCCATTTTCTATTAGCCAGCTACGTGAAATTCGAAATGAGCTAATGGTACTTTTATGCTCCATTAACAATTCAACCTGTACATAAGAATCTATGTCGCCATTTATTTTAACAACGTACCTGTTAATCTTATCTTTAATGATACTTTTATAGTTTTCGTTTGCTAATTTATATCCAAAAGCAAAGGGTCCGTATAAGGCAATCTTCACTGCAGTTAGCAAGGTAGTCTTACCAGAACCATTCTCCCCTCCAATAAGGATGAGAGGATGATCCTTATCCGGACTTATATCTAATTTATACTTACCTTTATAAATTCCGAAATTTAATAACCCCACTCTCTTAATAATCATCGGCGTAGACCTCATTTTCTTCCTCAATATGCAACCAGTCTTCACTTAATGCCTTATGAATATCTTTGTATATTCCATAGCGATATTTGAAACCATAATGGTTTTCTTGTATCCTCAACAATTTATGAACTATTTCTAGAGGAACATCGTGCTTTTTGCACAGGGAATCAAGTAACTTGATTTCCTCTTTACTATATAAAGGGCGTTCGCTGTCAGGCCAATCAAGGGCTTGTCCTAATATTTTATCGTATATATCAGGGACAGACCGTTCCCAGTCCCCCCATTCAATCCAAATTTGACTGATTAATTTAAGTTCTTCCTCACTTATAAGTGTAGAACCATAATCTCGTTGAGCACTTAGGAGATTTTTTAGGATTTCTTTACGGGCTTCTAAGGTAAATGGTCCCAATCCAATTCGTCTATCGTCCCCTGAGCCGATATAGTACACACTACCGTTTTGTCGTCTTTTCTCCCTATAGTTAGGATTATTCCTTATGTCCGTAAGCCAGTTGCGGAATTGCAGAAGTGGGATCAATTCTTCATGCCCATTTTCAATAAAACCAATCAAGGCCTTATCTTCCTTTACAACAGTACAAACCCAACACCCAAATCGGCTATTACCACAAGATGGAGTATCCTTATCAATTACAAGAGGGCATTCGCCTGAGGAATCTTTATATAACGAGAGTAAAGAATGATTATCTCCCCCCCAAGGGGATGGGGTCTTTAGAAGGTATGTCCAAACATCATCTACAGTGAAATCTTCGATTGGGGCCAAAACATAAGCATTAGGTAGAGTAGAATGTTTGCGTAACAATTTATTGCCGATTTTGTGGTTAGCTAAAGTTTGTGCCCGACTGGCACTCTCTGACTTTCTTACTCCTAGTATTACAATAACCTCTCCATGCCTGGACACGGTTTCCTTTATAAAACGATTTGACGGTTCAATCTTTAATCGATCTGTACACCATCTAAATTTTTGGCGTGGAGAAGGATATCCTTTACCGATAAGTGTTGCCCAAAAAGAGTTCTCTAACTTGGGCGTCACAATAGTAGCGGTAATAGGTAATCGATTTTTCTTTGAATAAACATTTATTTGATTTATGGAGTCATTAATATGGGCTAAAATAAGTGGAGTTTCTATCAACGTATTGGAGGATATTACGTATATATCTTTGTTTAGATTCTGTTTTGGTAACATTGATAAGGCCTCAAAAATTAATTGAACGACAGCAGTCGAATCCTTACCACCACTATACCCTATAATCCAAGGGCGTGTATCTGCCTGATATACTTGTTGAATAAGTGAAATACTATTTTGCCACTTATCTTTGAACTGCATTAAATATCACCTCTGAAGTTTATATCTACCTCGTCTGTTTCTAACGGAACCTTTAACAACTCTTTCAATCTAATTGTAGTCAGCATGAGATTTGTTTTACTTTTCCTTATACGACCGTTTTTGTCGAAAACTCTTCCTTGCCAATCATTCAGATTTTCCCTGCTCCAGTTAATAAATTTTAGCTGCGCTATTATTGTCGGCCAATCGTATTTTTTAGAATATAAGTAATGAGTCAAGTTTCCAATTGATTCTAAAACAATCCCGTAGGAAATAACATAGTTTCGTCGTAGCTCTGAAGCTGTTAGTTTTTTTTCTTTGACGCGATTCCACTCCAAAATTGTATCACAAAGCAGGTTCCAAAAAGCCCAAACAAAATCTTTATCTTTATTAGTCACTTTTTGACCCTTTTTTAATAGCCTGCAGTTAGTATTATAAATATTACTTAAAGTGAAGATTTTGGGGGAGAATTTAGACAGAGAGGAGTTTTCTTTGTCCGTATACATTGATAGCATTTCGATATTGTTAACTATTTGTTTAGTTAAAATAGCCATTGGATCTCGGGACTCATATAAAATACCAATAGAACGGGTAGTATTAACGGCATGTTTGTTTAAATCAGCAAACATTTGTTGACTTTTTTCAAGCTCATAGTCTTGGAAGAGAACAATGGATATTGTTTCATTTGCTAAATCGGGATTAATCTTAAGAGCTTCTTCTATAGCTGCTTTACGATGTTGGCCGTCATTAAGTAGAAAACGGGAATCCATCGAGATTTTTAATGTACCAAAAGCCATATCATTATAAGGTTCAAATATAAGTTTGCCATCTACGGAAGCAGTCAGAGAAGAAAATACATAGTTGGTGGGATTCCCCAAAATATAATCAGCAATTTCAGGAATCCTTGCTTTATTTAACACTCTCTGTGCACGATATTCAGGTGGCAATTCATCTTCATCAAAATAAAGTAATTTACTAATAAGATTAAGGGGACACATCATAATGAAATATTCCCGACCTGCTTGTCTGCCTTTTATGGCTGGAAAAGAATAATAGAAATTCGATGACATCATACATCACCTACGTACGTAATTATGCTTAATTACATATAGAATATCCTTATCTTGATATCGTGTCAATTGAAAACCACACAATTATTATCGTAAAATAGTAAACCCGATGACCTCCCAGTGTCAGAGATGCAACATGATAGCACTATGCAAGTTGGTTATTTTGCTTTGCGTTATGAAAGTGCTGCTAGAATGAAATAAGGAAGCCGGGTCAGAAAAGGACCGTGAGGCAGCTCCCCACGGTTTTTCAGTTCAGTTTTTACTTAGCCACGATTAGTTGAAATATGGAGGCAATACATATACCAAGACCCTGAAGGCAAGGTTTTTTTACATGAGAGCACGGTCGGCTGTCATAATGTTCACAACTTGATCACTGTATATAATAAGGTGCAATATGCAAAAAAGCAAAGTGAACATTGGAGGGATTCTTAATGAAAGGAAGGAAAATCCTTGCCCTCTTGCTTGTAGTCTATTTGGCATTTTCAGCTGCCGGCTGTGTAATCGAGGGGGTTTCTGAACGCGAGCTGAATTCTCGGTTGTCTTTTGGGAAGATCAGTTGCGGGAGTATATCCGTAGGGCCAGAGTCGATAATGATAACTTGGAAACACTATATCGGGAAATAAGTTCAAGTTTTGTCTTTGTGGTCTATTCCCGGTTGACATACAGAAAGCATATCCGAAAATCATCGGTTATGAATACACTATCGGATTACTTTGATTAATCTACTCCCAAAGATCTCGCAAAGTAATTGAAACCCTTTTAGGCTGATGTTAAAATGTTTTTAATAAAAAGCAATTTAGAGATAGGAGGAACAAATAGATTTTTTTAAGAATCTATTTGACTCAAACAAATGAATCACACGCGACCATTTCATCCTAAAAAAGCAATTGTTACTGCAGGGATGCCGTACGGCGACAAGGAATTACATTTTGGGCATATTGGTGGGGTATTTGTCCAAGCAGATATTTATACGCGATTTTTACGAGACAGAATCGGTTCCGAAAATGTTATATTTATTTCTGGTACCGATTGCTTTGGTAGTGCAATCGAAACTGGTTACGAAAAAGCGGTCGCTAACGGATTTCAAGGGGATTTGACAGATTTTGTGAACGAAAATTATTTAAAGCAAAAAGAAACGCTTGATGACTATCAAATATCCCTTGACTTATACGGCGCGTCTGCTTTAGGTGAAACGGGGAGAATTCATTCCGCTTTCTCCCAGGATATTTTTATGTGCTTGTATAAACGTGGAGTCTTGAAGTTGGAAGAAACAATTCAATTTTATGATGAAGAAAAAGACGTTTTTCTTAATGGAAGGCAAGTTTGCGGTCGTTGCCCTATACAGGGATGTAAATCTGAAAAAGCTTATGCAGATGAATGTTCGCTTGGGCATCAATATAAAGCAGATGAATTAATTAATCCAATAAGCGTTATATCTGGGAATAAACCGACGCGGGTTACAGTAAAAAATTGGTTTTTTGATTTGCCATTGTTTGAGGACCAACTCAACAGGGTGGTTAATGAATGGGAAAAGAATCCATCATACCGTAAAGATTTGATTGTAATTATGCGAGAATTTTTGAAGAAGCCCTCCGTCTATGTAAAAAAAGAATTGATCGATGAAATTAGTAACATGAAAGATATGCCGTGCTTTCACGTCGTAGAAGATGAAAAGAAATCATCCTGGGAATTAGTATTTGAAAATTTATTCTATAGGGATAGAGCAGTATCAGTATTATCAAAAAATAAAGTACGTTATCGTACCGGAAAAACATTAGTGCCCTTCAGGCTTTCTGGAAATGTAAATTGGGGCATTCCTGTACCTGAGATGGAAGGTGTGGATGGATTAACTTTCTGGGTGTGGCCTGAATCATTATGGGCACCGATTTCTTTTATAAAGGCCTATCTTAACGATGGGCTCGATGGCAGGGAATGGGAAAAGTGGCTGAAATCAGACGAAACCCAAGTATATCAATTCATCGGTGAAGATAATATATATTTTTACGGAATCGCTCAAACGGGATTGCTTTTGGCTTTGGATGAAGTTATTAAATTACCGATTATCATACCTAATCATCATTTACTTTACGGTAAAAAGAAGGCTTCGAGCAGTAGCGAAATAAAGCCACCTAAAGCAGCTAAACTATTGGATTATTATACTTCTGACCAACTGCGTATGCATTTTATGAATGCAAGCCTGGGTGAACGCAGTGTCGGATTTGAACCCAAGGCTTTACTTGAGAAGAATGAAGGATTCGATACAGTTTTATATGAAGGCAATTTAGTTTGCAATATATTCAATAGGTTGGTGCGCTCTTGTTTTTATACGATTCAAAAATATAATGACGGAATTTATCCGGAAGGAAATGTGAGCGAACAAATAATTCAAAAATCCAATGAAGTAATATTATCCTATGAATGTATGATGTTGGAGTTTTCTTTTGAAAAAATATTTGAATTGTTAAATGTCTATCTGCGGAATGCGAATAAAGAATGGTCTGTACGCAGCAAAAGTGATAATATAGCAGATATACTTCAGTTACTGATAGATATGTTTCACATCGTAAGAGTTTGCACGACACTATTTCACCCCATCGTTCCGATGGGATGTGAAATGATACGAAATTACTTATTGATTGATGAGGAAATTTGGGATTGGGAATACATATTCAAACCACTTGCCTACTTTGTTAAACCTGGTCATAAATTTAAACTTCTGGAGTCGCGTGTAGATTTTTTCAGTAAACACCCATCTCAATATTGATAAATGATTGACCATGGGTATGTAGGATAACTGGAATGTACTATATCGGGAATTAGTCCTGGAGCTCTATCTATTCAACGAAAACTTGTCGATAGGGGCAGCATCATTAAACTGACCAAAACCGGGGCCATCTATTATCTCCTTCCTCATAAGACAATTTCTTATAGAAATTGCCTGAGGAAGGAGTTTTTATGATTTGTGTCAGATGCAGAAGCCAAGAGTAAAACAGCTGGCAGCCGTATAATATTTATTTGCTGATATCATCAACTTTCCTAGGCCTATTAGCATCTATAGAGTAGGAAAAGATAATACAGCAGAAAGGAAAATCCAAAGTGGCAGATCGGAGTATTTATAGAAAACCGTTTCGGAAAAGACTAGGGATAAAATGGTTGCTCGCCCTTATTGCCGTTTTAGCGCTTACGGCAATCGTTATGTCCAGGCACGCTGGTTCGCAGGCCTTACCGGCCCTTCCCGTCGATGATGTACCAAAGGATGTGCCGCAGGAGGAAGAAGTGCCTGCCCAGCCTGAACCGCCTAAAGAACCTGAAATTGTCACCTACAATTACAGTTTACCGGTTCCCCGAAGTGAGGCGGTGGACGAAACCTATTTTAATGATGCTATTTTCATCGGCAATTCCAGAACGGAAGGCTTCATTCTCTATTCCGGGTTGGCCAACGCCACTTCTTATACCAGCCGGGGCTTGATGGTCAACACAGTATTCACAGACCGGGTTATTAACATGAATGGCAAAAAAATATCGGTGATGGCTGCAGTCCAGGCAAACCCGAATTTTTCTAAAGTCTATATCATGCTCGGCACCAATGAATTGGGCTGGGTATATAGCAATCTATTTATAAAAAAATACGCTGAAATCATTGATGCTCTGCAAGCTATCAATCCGGACGCGCTTATCTATGTGCAGTCCATCCTTCCGGTGACAAAATCTAAATCAGCTAAGGATAAAATATATAACAATCCAAAGATTAATCAATTCAATGCCTTGCTGAGTAAAATGGCGGAGGAGAAAAAGATTTATTACCTCAATGTGGCGGAGGCTGTCGCCGATAGTAAAGGAAATTTGCCAGAGGGCTCGGCCTATGATGGCGTCCATCTCAAAAAGACCTATTGTCAAAAATGGCTTGAATATCTGAAATGCCATATCGTTGATCTGGAGGCGCATAATTAATATGAAAAGATTTATAATGGGTTTATCTATTTTCGCTCTTGGTTTTTCGCTGCTCGCTTGCAGCCACCAAACCACCGACATAAGTTTGGATGGATTAATCGAAGATATGCTGCAAAATATTGAGTTTCAAGACGAACTTGTAGAGTTAGATGTGGGAGGAATAGATAGGCTCTATTCTTTAGGGGAGGGAGTCTCAGGGAGGGTATTTATCGGCAGCGGCGCCACCGCTGAGGAAATCGCGGTTTTTGAGGCCGGCAGCAAACAAGCTGCGAGACAGATGCGGGAGTACGCCCTTTCGCATATTGATGAACAAAAACAGTCCTTTGCAGGTTACCTGCCCAGGGAACTGAAAAAACTCGACGAGGCCATCGTACTGCAGTATGGTAAATATGTAATTGTATGTGTGACTGACGATGCTGATGCATCAGGAATCATTGAGGCTCATCTCAATTAATATTAGATCCAGGTGCTCCTAAAGGTGGTGTGAGTGTGGCGGGCAAAGCAGAATATGCAGAAGTAATTCCCTTTATCCAAGAAAATCAGGCGAAATTCTATCGTTTAGCATACGGCTATGTAAGGAACCCCGATACCGCACTCGACCTTGTTCAGGATGCTATTGTCCAGGCCTTGCGAAAAATATCTACACTTAGATCCCCGGAATACCTTAAATCATGGTTTTACCGTATTCTCATAAACGAGTGCCTGATGTATTTGCGAAAATCCAAAAAAGTGGTCCTGTTTGACCAGCTGGAAGAGCATATTCCCGCCCCCGAAAAGCCTGTGGATACCGTTGACGCTTTAGAGTTATTAAATGCAATCAGTCATCTGGAACCAATGCTCCAAACCATTATCTTTCTGCGTTTTTATGAAGATATGAAACTAGAGGAAATTGCCAGAGCTACCGATGCCAATCTCAATACCGTAAAGTCGAGACTGTATAAGGCATTAAGACTTTTAAAGCTAGATATGGGCGAAGATGAATAGACCCCACGATTATTAGGAAGGTGTGATTTTAACATGAGCAACAGGGTAGAGGAAGCTTATAACTGCATACCAGTAGCCACAGAGTTGCCCGATGTTGTCAGTCAAGCTCTTCAGCGGGGCCGGAAGATCCAAAAGCGTCGGAGCGTGGTCAAGTATATGGCCACCCTCGCAGCTGTAATTAGTCTTGTTTTCATTACTTTGCTCAATACAACCTCAGTCTTTGCCGCGGCCTATGAGGTGCCTATTCTGGGAGATATATGCAGAATCTTTACCTTTAAAAAAATAGACTTGGAAGACGAAACCAAGATCATTAACGTTAAAGTCCCCAACATTGAAAACACCGGCAACACTGCTCTGGAGCATCGGATTAACCTGGAAATCAGCAAGCTGATCAGTGAAGAAGTTGAGAATGCGAAAAATAGAGCGCAAGAATACTACGATGCCTATCTCTTGACCGGAGGCATACCGGGAGAATTTCTTCCCCTGGAAGTTGTAATAGATTATGACATGAAGTGTTCCGATGCTGAGATTGTTTCTTTTGTAATCTATAAGTTTGAAACAAAGGCAAGTTTTTATCAGGAAAATCGTTTTTATAATATCGATCTGGAGAGTGGGCGCGAACTGACCTTGCGCGATTTATATGGCGGCAATTATAAGGAGATTGTCTCCGCGCGGGTAAGGGAGGGAATCGCGCAGCTAAGCGAGGAAAGAAAGTTTTATTTGTTTGATGATGTGGTCATCGAGGACCTTATCGATACCGACCGTCACTTTTATATTGATAGCGATAAGACCGTGGTAGTGGTTTTTCAAAAATACGAAATTGCCGCTGGAGCCGCAGGTCAACTGGAATTCCCAATTGGACATATTCCGGAGCATAACAATGATTAACTAATTCAATTAAGCAATAAATTATACCGGAGCGAACACTATGGTATTTAGCAGCCTAATCTTTCTATTTGCCTTTTTGCCGTTGGTGCTTTTCACCTACTACCTTTGCCCGCAAAAAATGAAAAACACTCTTCTCTTCTTGGCAAGCCTCGTCTTCTATGCCTGGGGCGAGCCCCGTTACATCTTGATCATGCTCTTCTCCACAGTCTTCGATTATGTAAACGGCCTGCTCATTCAGCAGTATAAAGAAAGAGGAGAGGGCAGAAGAGCCAAGGCAGTCGTGCTTTTATCAGTGATCATAAATCTGGGGATTCTGGGCTTTTTCAAATACAGCAGTTTTGTAGTTGAGAATGTTAATCGTCTGTTTTCTCTTAGCCTCAGTTCCCCAAATATTGCGCTTCCCCTGGGCATCTCCTTTTATACTTTTCAAACCCTGTCCTATACTATCGATGTTTACAGTGGTGAAGTAGAAGCCCAGAGAAACATCATCGACTTTGGGGCTTTCGTCACCCTTTTCCCCCAGTTGGTTGCCGGTCCCATTGTCAGATATAAGACTATCGCCACACAGCTTACCAACCGTCAGGAAAGTGTAGATTCCTTTGCCTATGGCATTGTTCGTTTTGTCACCGGCTTGGGGAAGAAGGTGTTGCTGGCCAATAATATCGGCCAGCTCTGGGCGCAAGTCTCAGCAATCCCAACAGATAGCCTGCCGGTGGTGACGGCGTGGTTAGGCGCAGTCGCCTTCAGCTTTCAGATCTACTTTGATTTCTCAGGGTACTCAGATATGGCCATTGGTCTCGGCCAGATGTTTGGCTTTCGCTTCTTAGAGAACTTTAACTACCCCTACCTGGCCAAAAGCATTACAGAATTTTGGCGGCGCTGGCATATCTCTTTGGGAACCTGGTTCCGAGAGTATGTCTATATCCCTTTAGGGGGTAACCGCAACGGCGCCGCCAAGCAGATCTGCAACCTGCTGATTGTCTGGCTGCTCACCGGCCTATGGCATGGAGCCAGCTGGAATTTTGTGGCCTGGGGGCTGTATTACGGACTACTCTTGATTGTGGAAAAGCGGTTATTCAAGCTGAAATCCCTGCCCAGCGCTCTGTCCCGAGCATACACGCTGATTCTAGTGGTGCTTGGCTGGGTGCTGTTTGCCAGCCCTACGCTATCCGAGGCGCTGGCGTATATCCAGGTCATGTTTGGGCTGGGGGCAACAGAATTTATTAATCAGGAAACCATTTATCTTCTCTACACAAATGCTGTGTTGCTCTTCTTTTTAGTGTTTGCCAGCACGGAAATCCCAAAAAAAATATGGGCCACCTTTACGGACAAGCTAGGCAAAAAAAATATGGCGCCGGTAAAAGATCTGCTCATTGTCCTTGTTTTTCTGCTCTCAGTTGCGTTCTTAGTTGGCGAGTCCTATAACCCGTTTCTATATTTCAGATTTTAGGAGGGAAGCACTTGGAAAACAAAATCACCGTTGGGGTATTCGTTATTTTGCTTTTCTCCCTGAGCATCGGGAATTTGCTTTGCGGCGACAGAATTTTCTCGGACAATGAAAACCGCTACCTAGCCGATAAGCCACCGGTAGCGGTAAGTTCTGTCCTTTCCGGAAATTACACCGAAAAACTGGAAGCATATATTAATGATCAATTTGTTTGGCGCGATGCTTGGATATCCCTGAAGACCAAGGCCCAGATTGCCTTACTGCACAAAGACATCAACGGGGTTTATATGGCTAAAGATGGTTATTTAATCCAGCGGGTTTCCGAACAAGACCTTGATAGGGAACAAATAGAGGAAAATATTACGGCTTTAAATATGTTTTTTGCGAAAACATCCCTGCCAAAAAATAATTTATCCCTAATGATTGTCCCAACTTCCGGACTGATTCTCTCCGAAAAACTGCCTCCCTACGCCCAGATGTTTGATCAGAACGAAATGATCGACAGCATCAAACAATCGGTTCCAAACTGCCTGTTCGTCGACCTGCGTCAGCAACTTCTGGACAAAAAAGGTGAGTACATTTACTACAAAACAGATCACCACTGGACCACAAGAGGAGCCTTTGCCGCCTACTTAAGTTGGTGTGAAACAGTAGGAATTCCAAGTCCAGAAGCTAATTACTCTATCGAGGAAGTGACCGATTCCTTTCACGGCAGCTTATATTCTAAAGTGCTTTACAATGGCGTCCCCTACGACAGTATCAGTATCTTCAGGTATCAGTCACCACACCGTTTCCTTGTGGAGTATGAGGGAGGAAAGAGTCAAAGCGACAGTTTTTATCAGCGGGAACGCTTGCAGGAAAAGGACAAATATGCCGTGTTTTTTGGTGGCAACCATGCCGAATTGAAAATCACAAGTGATAATAAGAATAATAAAAGACTGCTGGTTATTAAGGATTCCTTCGCCAATGCCTTTGTGCCATTCGCGGCGGAGCAGTTTGAAAGCACGCATATGCTAGACTTGAGATATTTTCACGGCAACGTATATGACTATATAACAGACAACGATATTACTGATATCTTAGTCCTTTACAGCACAGTAAACTTCGCCTCTGATCGTAACCTAGACAAGCTGAGGCATTAACTGATTAATTCCGTCGCTTTGCAAAATGGACTGGCTTGGATTATCCTCCCCATCAGCTTTCTTGTGATCAGATTAAGTGACATTTGGAAACAAGACGTATGATAAAACCCTGCCGGGAAGGCAGGGTTGACTCGTTCAGCGTTGAGATGCGGCCATTATTGTCGGTCATGACATAACTATATGTCTTAGCTTATAAGGTTGCCTTATTAGAATACATGCGGCCAGTAGTGATATGTATATCCGCTTATGGACTCCCTTAGTTCTTTATTTATCTGTTCCGGGCTCAATTCCCTTTCCTTTTGAGTTTGCGCCCAGGCCTTCATGCTCTCGTGTTCCGGATGCTTTTCGTTTGCCATAATGTCCATATATTCTTGATACCCGCCTGCGCCTCCCACATCTTCGGGGGGCCTTTCACCATTTCCATCTAAAAATGTCGCTTTAAACTCGTTCGATCTTATTACCTTTTCAAGAGTGATTGTATGCTGCCAACCGTCTCCGAAATCATACACATATTCTACCTTATCATAGACGGGGAAAATGTCTTTTAAAGCAGTAAATCGTTCTTGGGAGACATCTCGGGCGCCAAAATCTATCCATGCCAATGTTTCCGGATCATCATCCATTAGAATATGCTTTGTTTTGGAGTCCTGTTTATGGGCGTAAAACTCATGTAAGTGATAGTTATGCCAGTCAAATACTATCTGAATGATATTGTGCAGATGTCTGAAGGAATAGGTTGAAGGGACTAAGACTCTTCGCCAGATGTCCCATTCTTCCAGTTTAAGGTGTATCTTCATCTGATACAATTCTACATCTAAGACATCTTCGCAGTTATTACAATGAAGACTAAGGCATTTAAGCATTTGCTCCACAGGATAAAAGCCCTTGCCGGTTGGCGCCGATTGTATGAACCTGCCCGTGATAATACTAATATATCTCTGTATCAGTGAGCTTTCGTCCAGATATTCCTGCAAAAATTCCACGTCTCGAACAGCACGGTTTAGCTTTGCTACCGTACTCCTGTCCGCAGTTTTTGAGAACTCAATTTCTCCGCCGACAGTGAAGTAATTTGTAATGACATCCTCACCCACGCCTTCAATACGCAGCGCGGCAGTGATTGCTTCCTGAATGTGTTCTTTAATTATGGTGTAATCCTTTGACTTGGGCCGGTAAATAACTACTGAATATCTTGTTTTATTGTTCATCAGGATGATGGCTTTTCTTCTGTCTATGTTAACTAAATTTGCATGCCAGGCCCATAGATTATCTGAAGATATCTGCCCCTCCAACGTCTTCAGGTTATCTTTATTAATTTTCAACTTGTCCAAGAGGGCTTTCGTGCATTGAATAATCATTGGCTTTCTCCTTTACTAAGGGTCTCTGATGACCAATAGGAATTTATAGCCGCCAATTAATCTTCTCTGTATAGTTGAGGTTGATTAAGTTGGCTTATGTAAAGCACACCAAAAATCTATACTAAATTAAAGATTGGTTTAGGAATATTATACAGTAATATAAAATTGCAGCAAGGCCAGGGAGAATCAGGCTGTCAGCAATTTTTCTTGCATGGCCGAAGAAGATGTGTTAACTATGATTATAGAACAGGAAAAAGGGATTGTCCCCGGGGGGAACGAAGTACAGAGGGGATAGATATAACCCGCGCTGTGATGGTTAGGATCTGATAAAGATAATGGGGGGGCAAAATAAAGTGCTGGCAGTAAAACCGACCCAGGATGAGATCCGGGCAATACTGGGTGAAGGAGCATTTGCTGTATGGGAAGCTCTACGCTATTTTATCCTGGACCATTATAATATGGACCTTAGTTGGGATGACGGTGGAAAGTACGGTATCTATGAATGCAAGTTCCGCAAAAGCGGGAAGACATTATGCACCCTTTACATTAAAGAGAATGAGCTTGTGGCACTGGTCATTTTTGGCAAGGGGGAGAGAGAAAAGTTTGAAGCGGAACGCAGGGATTTCTCTCCACAACTGCAGCAGATATATGATGCCGCCAAGACTTATCACGATGGCAAATGGATGTACATTAAGCTCCGGGATTCCCAATTGGTCCCGGATATTACCAGAATGCTAATTATCAAGAAGAAACCCAACAGAAGGATCACCATGTGCGGCTATATCTGTGAAATATGCAAAGCATATGCCGGGAATATCAAGAAGCAAGATGAACGGGAGCTTCTTTCAGCCCTATGGGGGAAATATTACGGGCTGGATATTCCTGCAGAAGCTATCTATTGCGATGGCTGCCGGAGCACAAAAAAAGATGCCAGACGCATAGACCGCAATTGCCCGGTTCGAGCATGTGTGTTAAAAGCCAAGGTTGATAATTGCAGTGAATGCAGTAAGTATCCCTGTGACCTCTTCTCCGAGAGAAAGGGCTTATCCTGTGTAGAGGCAAGACAAGAGCTTGGTGCCTTGTTTAATGAAGAGGAATATGAGGAATACATGCTTGCTTATGACAATAAAACCAGATTAGACAGACGGAGGTGATGAGGATTAATACGGCTGAACTTCTCCATGAAATTGGTACCGCTTTAAAGGATATCAATCAGGCTACTTCTGAAGTAAGAAAAGTTTCTGCTGGATTTTTTCAGCAGGTCAAGAATGAAGATATAGACACCGTTCTTTCTATATGCGAAGACATGCTTAATCAGAGAGTATGGCAGTATAGGGTAATTGCTTTTGACTGGGCATTTAGGATGAGAAAGCATTACACTAAAGACACATGGTCAGTCTTTGAGCATTGGTTAAAGGAATATGTAAGGGACTGGGGAAGCTGTGATGATTTTTGCACCCACGCCTTTGGCGAACTCTTGGCTCAGCACAATGACCTCTTTGAAAAAGTCATTCCTTGGACAGAGCATACTGACTTTTGGGTAAGGCGGGCGGCGTCAGTCATACTTATTTACCCTATTCAAAAGAAACGGGCGACGAACCTGGACCCATTTTTGATAGCAGATAAGCTCATGCACGATGAACACTACCTTGTCCTAAAAGGGTATGGCTGGCTGCTAAAGGTGTTCTCCCAATATAATGAAGACGCAGTATCTAATTATCTTATGAAGCACAAAGACTGCATGCCAAGACTTGCGTTTAGATATAGTTTGGAGAAAATGCCAAGAGAGCGCAGAGATATCTTAATGAGTAAGGATTAAAGGTCAAGGCTTATCATTCGGGCAGCAAATCTTCTTGCGCAGGTGCGATTCGCAGAAAGGAGGAACTTATGAGTCGGCTAAAATCGTTTTATCAGGGGAAAGACAAAGCCGAGAAGAAGCAGGCCTTAGGCAAGCCTTTTTGGATTACCATTGCCGTCCTGGTCGTTTTGGCATTAGTATTCTTTTACTTGGCAGGCCGAATCCCAACCAGCCCCGGCGCCCCAGGTCAGGACCCCTATGCCCAGACCATAGGACCCCAGGGGAAAAGGGTGTTTGTTGACCCGGACTTTGCCTTTTCCCAGGCTCTTATCGACTACGCAGATGGGTTTGCCGCGATTCGCAGGGAATTCAAGTTGATATTGCCCATCAATAAGTACAACTTTCAGAATTATATGATCTATGGTTGGCAGCTTACAACGGGCAGTGATGAAGAAAAACGACAGGCCGGGGAAATTTCTAAATTCCTGGACATCTACGAAAACAGTTTCCCAGATGAATAATATTTCTTCACCGTTAGCTTTCTTGCGGCCAGATTAGTTGAAATCTGGAAGCAATAACGTTTGTTAAACCCTGCCGGGAAGGCCAGGGTTTTTTACATGGGAGCAAGGCTGCTTTCGCCGTCTCCATCTAGATAAAGAAAAAACTGCAAGCTGAAATTAAGGCTCTCTCAGGGCTATTTCCTTAAGATATTGTCCGAGGGAGGTGTTTGTGTCTAGGTGGGGAGTATTTGGCTCATACAGATAGGGGAAGTTTAACTGACTAGGGAACCGGGTTAACTCAATCTCCAAAAGATGGGTAGTAAACCTCATCCCATGCGCCTGATAAAGGATCAACGGCATAGGTTTTTGTATTTCCGTTATCTATAACTTCAAAAATATAAACGTAATCAATGCAGTCAATGTAGATGTTATCTAGTCATGATGGCAATGCTTTTCTCCGTCAATAAGTGGTTTGAGATACAGTTTTCCCCAATTCCTTGGATAACAAATTTTTTCCTTCAGAATATGTGTAGGTTGGTGTTGGATGCAAGACCATGGTAAATAGAATAACAGCAATCATAAAAATAAAAAAAAATAACCTCCAAACAACTTTTCTTAACCTAACAGTCAGAAGCATGGAAAGTATTAAAGTAACTGTAGAGATAAATACGAGCCATCTTGGATTAATAACTCCAGAGTAATTTTGGTAGAGGTACCACAAAAAAGCTCCAACAATTGATGGGGCAATAATATATAGCCAAATGTATGATTCTTTGGTTATTAAATAGGTACAGACAATTGCAATAATCATCGAGGCTACTGGGAGCATGTAAAGAAATAAATTCCCTCTACCGACATTACAAAACAAAAATCCAAGGATTAATAAGTAACAACTATGCCTTTTTGCTTTATCGGCAACTCATAAGAACTTGTAAAACGGTTTCCACTTTTTGCCCTCCCAACTGAGAAACACTATATCGGGAAATAGTCCTGGAGCCCATTCAACAGAAACTGAAAGCAAGGGGCAGCATCATTAATCTGGAAAACTATCACCCGCCTATCCGCAACCTGGATGCACTGGAAGAAGCCATAGATTTTTTTGTGACTAAGGATATTATTAGTATTGTAGAAGCTGCGCTGACAAGGTGCAATGATTTCATCCAGGGTGTGGCCGATTTGCCTTACTCGAATAAATGTGGACTGTAATGGTAGGTATATCCGCTTATGGACTGCCGCAGTTGTCTGTTTATCTGCTCCGGGCTCAATTTCCTTTCCTTTTGGGATTCTGCCCAAGCCTTCATGCTCTCATATTCAGGATCATTTTCGTTTGCCATAATGTCCATATATTCTTGATACCCGCCGGCGCCTCCCACATCTTCGGGGGGCCTTTCACCATTTCCATCTAAATATGTCGCTTTAAACTCGTTCGATCTTATTACCTTTTCAAGAGTGATTGTATGCTG
>ENA-UOOR01001343-UOOR01001343.1-fermentation-metagenome-genome-assembly--contig:-NODE-1343-length-29498-cov-23.357029_pt1 | contig 29498 bp, 25 predicted proteins | sample MGYA00245780_ERZ724029 | MGnify/ENA primary metagenome ERZ724029 (study PRJEB28704, sample SAMN03018315) | fermentation metagenome | biome: anthropogenic terrestrial biome; feature: soil... | reverse complement strand
GCCCTTGGCGCTGTACTGGTGTTTCGGGTTCTGCTCCGAGCTTTCAACTCCATCGCCGAACTCCCAGTGCCAGGCGACGATCTCGCCATCGTCGGTCGATTCGTCGACGAACTCCACTATGCTGGTCACCGTCACGGGCGACGGCGAGAAGCTGAACGCCGCCGTCGGCGCGTCGTTGATGATCGTGAACGGCTCGCTGATGATCTCCGCGGATTGGCCCGCGGGGTCGGTCGCGACGATTCGCACGCGGAACGCATCCCCGCCCAGCCCCACGCTCGCCGTGTTCCACATGTAGGAACCGGTGTTGGCGAGGCCCTTCGCGATCTCGTGCCACTCTCCGCCGTCACGGGACCAGTACAGGACGATAGCAAGTGTATCGACATCATCATCGGGGTCCGATGCTGTCCACCTGATCTTCTGCTCGCCTGTCCATCGGTCACCGTCCTTCGGGTCCATTAGCATGATGGCCGGAGGAAGATCTACCTTTAGCATCACCGGTATCTCAATCTTAGGTCTGCGTGGGTCGTCTGACGTAACAACAAGGGTTCCCTCGTAGATGCCTGGTGGCAACTCAGAAGAGCCGAAAGTAATCAATACACTATCACCATTGCCAGGAAGCAGAAGCCCCGAGGTGTGGCTCAGTGAGATTGCGGAGCTCAGTCCGTCGCCGACAACACTGATGCCAAACTCCATGGAACCTTTCCCAGAGTTAGTAACGTACAGCGTATCTTGCTGGCCAGGCGTGCCATAAGATACTACTTCCTGTATCTTCTCAGGATGCACCTCCAGCAAAGGTAGCCACTTAACAGTGATCATGATACTCTGGGATACTTCGACATCGCTATCATCCATCGCATGTATGCTCGCTTCATATGTGCCAACCTCGGTATATACATGTTCTACATGCAAGCCGTGTACGACTGGACTGCCATCTCCAAAATCCCACCATACATCGGCTATAGGCCCAGCTCCAGGAGCAACTACCGCATCGAATACTACTGAAAGCGGAGGTTCGCCGATAGGCTCACTGACGTTCACTTCAGCGAATGATGGTTCCTCCTCAATATGAGTATCAACATCAACGTAAAGGGCTGGTTGCAGAGGGTCGTTAGTCAGGAACTCTAGGTAACTTCTTACGTCGTTCCCTGGATTGTTGATCTCAGCTGCATCTATGGTCACTGTGACATCCAAGGTCAGACCTTCCGGAACTATACCTTCCACAGGGTGGATAGATATTCCACGGCTAATTGGCATGTCGTTGTTCACTAAGTAAACCGTATGATTCTTTGGAGACACAACCCACAAGTTGCCGTCTGGGTTCAAAGCAAGCCCAGCTCCACTATAGAACCCACCATACGGATGTGGAAACTGTGCAACAACAGTACGCGAGGCTGCATCAATTCCATAGATCATGTCCGGATCAGCATTGCTCGAAACCCATAGGACTCCACTAGGATGCCACGCCAACCCTGCTATCCCTACAGGGAATGCCCACTGCTCCAAAACCTCACCTGGCATATCCCAGCTCGGACCCTTTATTCGATAGATGATATCCTGCACCCATCCCCCAATGTAGAATGTGTCGTCATCATCCCTGTATGCCAATCCCCTCTGCGACTTGGCAGTCCAAGGGCCAGAAGCTATCTTCATCACAACATCGCCAGTCTCCGGATCCAACGCATAGATTCCGTTATCGCCTTGTACATTAACCTGCCACATCAGGCTGCGATTCCGATCATATGCCATGTCAGCTGGGAAAGCAGTTGCCCAAGGAGTATCGAATATCATACCCATATGGGTGCCGTCAGGCATGACAACATGATCAGCCATACTCCCTGGATCTGATATCCATAGAGTCTCATTGAACTCATCGAATCCAATTCCCCATGGTCTTGCAATCGGCAACGGCACACGCCACGAGAGAATCACATCGCCCATCCCGCTCGACTTGACAGCTGAAGTGAGCCTCTCAACGATTTCCGATTCAAGAGGTGCGTACAAGCCTTCTGCAGTTACTGCGTCCGGGCTAGTAGATACACCAATACGCTCGGGCATAGCTATAAGAGGCCGCTCACCACGTTTCGCCGCAGCGGAGAACATCAAGGGAGAGTTGCCTTCTACATTCCCTATCGTAACGGTCTTCGTGACCGTAGCATTTGAAGGAAGGGTAACATCAACTCTCTCAGGATCTACCGTGGCATGCGGCAACCACCTGACGTCTATCAAGAAGCTCGTGTCTGCCTTTCCGCCTAGCATGTCAGTAACCGTGAAGGTAGCGGTGTACATGCCAGGGAGATCATAGGTGTTCACCGCATCAACGGCTTCAAGACTATTTCCGTCACCGAAGTCCCACCAATAGCTCGCAACAGGAACATCAGAACACTCAAACGCTGCATGAAACGAGACTTCAAGAGGTGGTTCTCCCATGCTGGGGCTAACAGTGACTTCGGTGATAGTTGGCAGTTTGGTAATGTCAGCAATCACCGGAATAGAGATCGATTGGTTATCTGGATCGTTTGTAACCAGAACCACGTTGCTTGCATACTTACCTGGATTCAACTTTGCCGCGTCCGCTGTTACCGTGATGTCCATGGATCCGCCAGGTGGTATCTCTCCACTTCTTGGATTCCAGCCTAGCCAACCCCCGATAGCCCCCAGACCTGTCTCAACGAGATACAGAATATTCTCCCCATACGCGCAGAAGGTAAGCCACAGGTTGCCATCTACATCAAAGTCGCACCCTGCCCCGACATAGCCCCATTCATAATCTCCTGCAGAGGGATGCAAGAATTCGGCAATGATGCTGCCGCTCTCGGCATCAATTAGGTACACCATGTCAGGCCTGTCACAAGTGACAACGGCTAGTACGTCAGCTATAGGATGGTAGGCAAGGTCAGCAATCCGCACATCGAGATCCCATTGATCTATGACCTCCCCAGGCGAATTCCAGCTATCGCCCTTAATTTGACACACAACCCCTTCTTCCCATTCCCTGACATAAAATGTATCATTGTTTGGGTTGTGCGCAAGGCCCCGGTGATCGTCCCCAATGCTCCAAGGGCCCCCGGTGATGCTTCCCACGAAGTCGCCTGTTCTTGCCTCAAGCTTGTATATTCCATTGTCTCCGCCAACCCTGCGCTGCCACAGATACTGTCCTTCCCTGTCAAAAGCCATGCCCCCAGCCCATTCAACGGGGGTGGAACCTGCCCACGGAGTCGGCCAGCTCACGCCTGTGAATTCGCCATCAGAGGTCACAACGTAGTCTCTGCGCGTGTTTCTGTCAGATATTACCAGGTTCCCTGTTTGAGGATGCACAGCCACACCCCAGATAACCTCCATCGGCGCAGGCGCATGCCAACTCTTTATGACCCTGCCCACATTGCTAGGCAGGCCAGCTGAGGAATCGCAATCTGGATTCTCACCGGCAGATTGAAGTTCGGCAATGGTCGACATTCCGAAGACCAAATTACCTGTGCCTGCATTGGTCAGAGTCAGATTGCTAGAATTGCTGCTACCAGGAGGCATACGGAAGCTGAATTGGTTTGGCGTCCATCCAGCTACAGGTGGCAATTCTACTCTAGTCGTCACTTCACTTGCAGTCTCATATCCATCATTGTCGATGGCATGAAAAGACGCGGTATATATGCCCTCTTCGGCATAGGAATGTGTTGTCACAAACTGATGAACGTTCGGTGAACCATCGCCAAACACCCAAAACACGTCAGAGATTTCTCCATCTGCGTCATGCGCTGACGCCACAAACTGGAACAGTGTTTCTACTGCGCCCATTGCCGGGTTGACCGCACAAGCAGAAATCACTGGAGCCCTATTGGGAGTCACTTCGATGGTGATAGGAACAGTCTTTCTGGGCTCCCGAATGTCATTGACCTCAAATATGACCTCACCGGTCAACTGGCCGTCCGAAACGGAGCCCAGATCAAAGGTGACATCCAAGTCTAGGCTCTGCCCTGGCTCAACAGTGCCAGCGTTGGGGCTTATAGTTGCCCAACTGACAGTGTCAGATTCTCCCGTTATCTCAAACGCTGAAGTGTTTGAGCTCTGTACGGTTGCCGCAAATACTAGATCGGTATCACCTGTATTAGTAACCATGAGCTTATCTGTACGGGTTCGGTGCGCACGTATGACTTGTCTGAACTCAGCTGGCTCTATGGCTGCTTGAGGTTGCGGCCTTACAACCACTAATGTTGTAGCCTCAGAAGTCAGTCCGTCGTCATCAGTAACGGTGAGTGTAGCTTCGAATTCGCCCTCTTCTGTGTACACATGGTTAGGCGATAAGTCTCCGGTGAGGAAGTCAGTGCCATCTCCGAAATCCCATTCGATACAAGTGATCTCCCCATCCTCATCATAGGCTACAGCAAAAAAGTGCACTTCAAGCGGAGGTTTTCCTGCCCATGGATCTGCAGAAATCGACTCAATAGTAGGTAGTATGATTGACTTTACATGAAGGGCCGTATCAATAACGACTCTGGGGCATAGAGGATCATTGCTCGATACCTCGATGTTAGCATGCCAGGTTCCTCTGGCCAGCTGGTGGGCGTTGAATGTGACATTCAGGTTCTTGGACTCACCCGGATTCACGGTACCCTGCATCGGTGTCACTGTTATCCACTCAGGTACTGAAGCGCCCTCCAGACCGACAAAATCAAGGGATATTGAGTACTCCAGTATGCCTTCTCCCGTGTTCCGTATTATGACAGACCTGCCGATTGTCTCTCCCCACTTTAGTTGAGCATCTAGAGTCACGGGGTCCACTTCGATAACAGGAGGGACAAATACTCTGATTGGGATTATGGCAACACTCTCTAAGCCAGAGTCATTAACGACATGGAACGCAGCTTCATACTCACCTAGGTCATTATAGGTATGGACCGCATCGTATGCAGAAACTATATCGGTCCCGTCGCCGAAATCCCACCAGACATCGGTTATCTCGCCTACAGGAGTCATGGCAACCGCTGAAAAAGCCACCTCCAGCGGAGGTGCTCCAGCCGTCGGAGTTGCTGTGGCAGATATGATTATCGGCTCGCTGCCGAGTCCCAAGGCTGCTGCTGCATTTAGCCGTCCTCCGGTCATGCACTTGCCTTGGAAGGCTGGTTTCACATCTGCTTTGTCAAGCAGGAGATCCTTAACAGTTGGGCTACCTTCATGCCAGCCGGGGGCATCAGGGTAAAGCGGCATACTAGGATAGCAAGAAGATACAAGCGCCGCTACTCCTGAGACGTGAGGAGTGGCCATCGAAGTGCCATACGCAAACCCGTAAGCCTCTCCTGGCTCTAATGGTGGAGGATCGGGGGGCACCGTCGATGCTATGTAGCCTCCAGGCGCGAAGAGGTCAACAGTATTCTCCCCGTAGTTGGTGCTCCACCAACCTGGATAATAGCACGGCTCATCATTCTGGGCGCTGGCAGCCACCGAGATGATATTGGAAGAATCGTAACTGGAGGGGTAATGAGGGTGTATGTCCGTATTCTCTCCATCGTTCCCTGCCGCGCATACCACCAGCATACCGGAGGCTTCTATGGTGTCCTTCAACGCTTGGCTGTAGCTGCCTCCCCCCCAACTGCAGTTGGCAATAGCAGCGCCATTATTCGCGGCGTACTCCAAGGCAAGCATAGCATTGGATGTAGTGCCCCCACCAGGACCAAAGGCCTTAAGTGGCATTATTCTCACGTTCCAGTTTATTCCCGACACACCTTGAGCATTGTCCGACAGGGCACCAATAGTACCTGCTACGTGAGTACCGTGGATGTCATTCAGCTCGCCATTGCTCTTGCGATCGTCAGGATCAAAGACCGAATTGTCGTTGTGATGAAAGTCCCAGCCATGTATGTCATCAACATATCCATTGCCATCATCGTCAATTCCAGGCTCTCCATATAGCTCAGCTTCATTTACCCAGATGTTTGGTGCAAGGTCTAGGTGATCTATGTATATGCCTGTATCGACGACCGCGACTATGATTTCATCTGATCCAGTGCATATGCTCCACGCCTCAGGCATATCAATATCCGCATCATCCACTGGCTCCCCTACGAGATCGGGATCCCAGTAATACGAAGGTAGGTCATGGTTGTGCAGACCCCACATCAGTGGGAACAGGGGGTCGTCAGGGATCACCGGTGGATTGCTAAGATAGTAGACCGCATCTCGTTCAACGTAGAGGATCCCAGGCATCACAGCAAGTTTCGTTATTGCGTTATCTATGTCTGCCTCTGGAGGAAGATCGATAATTCCGAATCTCACTCCATTTGGAAATGCCGCTGTGGGTTTGAGATCAGCCACTCCATAGACTGAATATCCGAGTCGCTGTATGGAGTCTACGGCATTATTCGTAGTAAAGGCATCTGAGAAGCGCACTATAACCCTACTCGGATGGTAAGTGTCAGGCCCCGGCTGCCATCCTCCCTTCATCTCGATGGGGAGCGCGTCCTGGCCGCGGGCCACCCCCAAACTCGCGCAAAGCATGACAGACAGAACAATCAGACCCATCAGGAAGTGTGACTTCCTGATCCTCTTGTGCATACCAATACCCCTCCCGTCTCTAGTCCTCTGCCACTGAACTGCCCTTCGCATGAGCAATGTACTGGGCGTAATGCTGTGTCGCCTCACCTCCGCTGACTCGGGATGCCGCGCGCGACAGCCGTCACCTCCCGGTTCGGGTCCAGCCCGGCCCGCGTCGGCTGGATGTCATAGAGCAACACCGCGCGCTCCGTTCGCAAGCGCTGACCCGACTCTGTGCGACCGGTACTAGCGCAACACCAAGGAAAGCAGTAAGCTATAATTACCCACAGGCGCTGCACATTGATTTCCATCCGGCAAGACCCGGCTACAGTCGTCACCGTATAGTTCCGTATAGGAACAGGCACACAATGTCATTATAGTTCCTTAGCGCCACCGTGTCAACGCCCAATGCGCATTGGTGTTCCTATAAGGCCCGTGGCTGGCCAGCATACCCGTGTTATGGTGCTGGTGGAGGGTGAAGAATGGCGACATTCGCTGAAAGGCTCAAGAGCCTGAGAGCCCAGCACGGCGTTACCCAGAAGGAACTCGCACTGGCCATTTCGGTGTCCCGATCAACGGTTGCCGGATATGAGGCTGCCAGCAAGAATCGAGAGCCCGACTTCGAACTGGTGGGCAATATCGCGGCTTTCTTCGGGGTCAGCGCGGACTATCTGCTTGGACACACTGACGAGCCAGATTCGGCCAACGTCGACGCCGACACGCGCATGCCGGCCAGACGGCTCAGAGCGATACGAGAGTCGCGCAACCTGACCCGCCAGAACCTCGCATATGAGCTGAGCGTGGACACTGCCGACCTGATCCGATACGAAGTCGGAGCAGACGCCATTCCTGATGAGTTCTTGGACAGGCTGGCTGAGGTTTTCGACGTAGATAGAGATTACTTCACTGGAGCGCTGCCTAAAGAAGATGTCGAAGAGATACTGGGCAAAACCCTCTTCGAGGCGCCCGTGAACATCGCGCCACAGACCAAGCAGTGTATTCGCGACTTCATAGACTTCATGGTCGAAAGGGACAAACGCAGGCGCCGGTAAGCGAGTATGCCACTCTCCCGGCGGGTTTTTCTTTGTCCTGAAGCATTCCCACTATTTCGGATTCGTCTGACATCGTACACCCTGCCCCATGTCTCTCTCGACGTGAACCAAGCCTCCTCAGCCTGCAGCTTCATGCGCGCGTCCGGCCATTCGCCCGCTCGCGAACCATGATATCAGTATGCTCTCAGTCGTCCGCGAGTGCTTGAGCGCTGGGCCCTGTGCTATGATGTATCCAGATGGACAGGGGGGACGCCGATGCACAGGATCATGATAGTCGAAGACGACGACAAGATCGCCGACATCCTCTCAAGCTATCTCAAGAGGTATAGCTACGAGCCTGTCAGGCCGCGGGGCTTGCGCGACATCAAGTCGGAGTGTCTTGCCGTCCGTCCCCACCTGGTGCTGCTCGACATCAATCTTCCTTACATGGACGGCTTCTACTGGTGCCGACAGATACGTACCGTATCGAACGCGCCGGTGATCTTCATCTCCGCCCGTTCAGGCGATATGGACCAGGTCCTCGCTCTCGATAACGGCGGCGACGACTATATCACCAAACCATTCTCCATCGATATCGTGATCGCGAAGGTCCGCGCAGCGCTGAGACGAGCCTACGGCGAATACTCCGCTCAGGCCGAATCCGACCCGGATGTCTACGAAATCGAAGGCCTCTATCTGTATCGCGGCAACAGCATGGTCGAGCGGCAGGGCTCTCAGGCGTTCTTGACCCCAAAAGAATTCCGCCTGCTGGATCTACTGGCGCGCCGATTGGGGCAAGTCGTTCCGCGAGATCGACTGCTCGAAGCGCTCTGGGACGATGTGAGCTTCGTGGACGACAACACTCTCACTGTTAACGTCACCCGACTGAGACGCAAGCTTGAGGAGATCGGCGTCGATGGCGCCATCCAGACCATCCGCGGCGCGGGCTACAGACTCTCGCCTGTGTGGAAAGGTGAGCATCGCAATGAACATCCTTGAGTATCTGGCGAGTCGAGCCGCGTTCATCATCTTTCACCTGTTCGCAGGGGCGCTGGGCATCGCCGTCATCCAGCTGGACCTGCTTCAGACAGGCGGTTCCGGGCTTACGTATGGGTCAGCAGCTTACATCGTAGTTCTTCATGTGGCGATGCTCGGCATCGCCGTGGTCATCGACTACTCGCGGCAGTATGCATTCTTCCGCCGCGCCCGTGAAATCGCCGCCGCGCCCGATCCGCTGGCCCGCGTGCCGTCCCTCCCCGCCCCGCGCGCCGCCGAGCAGCGCATCCTGCACCAGATGGCGAACGCGGCATACGCATCACATACCGCCGAAGCCCTAAGGCGCGATGCGCAAGCGCAGATGCACATCGATTTCACCAACCGATGGGTCCACGCCATGAAGACCCCGGTTTCCATCATCGACCTCCTCGTCCAGCAGTCGAAGGAGGTCGGATCTGTAGATGAAGCGTTAACGCTGTTCGACAGCGTCCAGGAGGAGAACGAGCGGATCGCGTATGCCCTCGACACGATGCTGGGCATGGCCCGCCAGGAACGGTTCTCCATGGACCTCCTGCCCCAGCAGATGGACCTAGTCGGAGTCGCCCGAAGCGTAGTCAACAAGCATAGAAAGGAGTTCATCCGGTATTCCATCTACCCGAGTGTCGAGTGCCATGCCCCGAGCTCCATCGTGGAGACAGACGAGAAGTGGATCACATTCGTAGTCGATCAACTTGTATCGAATGCGATCAAGTACACCCGAATCAGCCGGCCTGACGCTGCGGTGGCGGCAGCGACTACAGCTGCTGCCGGCGATACCCCTCCCGGAAACAGCAAGCGCATCGTTATCTCGATCGATGAACGTCCATTCGATGAGGCCGATGCTCGTGCCGGGGCCGCCATGCTCCCGCCGGCCCTGACGCTGACAGTCCGCGACAACGGCATCGGAATCCCGGATCACGATCTCCCCAGAGTCTTCGACCCCTTCTTCACCGGCGACAACGGGCGCGTTGTGCCCGAATCCACCGGCATGGGTCTCTTCCTCGCCCGAAGGATATGCGCCGAACTCGGCCACACCCTCACCGCCCAGTCCCAGCCTGAGCAGGGCGCCGCCATGACCATCACATTCTCCACAACCTCCGTCACACACGGCATAACCGCGAATGTGTAGTCGCGGCCAGTCCACGGAAACCCCAACCTTGCAGTAATGTAAGGTTGTGACGGCGTTCTCGTAAGCCTGCCAAATGGAGACATCCGCATCGGCCCTGTATACTCATAATCGGAAGGCCGACCACGAACCCGGCCCGCCCAAAGGTCTGAAGGAGGGACTCTGAATATGGCGGTTCTCACCGCACACGCTCTCACAAAGGTATACGGCTCGCCCAAGGGCGCGGCGACCACTCGCGCCTTAAGCGGCCTGAGTATGGAGGTAGACGCGGGCGAGTTCGTCGGGGTCATGGGACCATCCGGAAGCGGCAAGACGACTCTGCTCAACGTGCTGGCGACCATCGATACGCCCACATCCGGAACCATCGAGATAGACGGAATATCCCCCGGGAAGCTTCGCGGCGATCAGCTGGCGCTCTTCCGCCGCCGCCAGCTCGGATTCGTGTTCCAGGACTTCAACCTACTCAATACGCTTTCGGTTCGCGAGAACATCGCGCTCCCGCTGGCTCTGGATAACGTGCGCGCCGACGACATCGAACGCCGGGTTGAGCAGATCGCAGTCCGTCTGGGTATCAGCCACATACTGGACAAGCGCACCTACGAGATATCCGGCGGCGAGCAACAGCGCGCCGCCATTGGACGTGCCATAGTCCCAAGGCCCGCGATCTTGCTCGCCGATGAGCCCACGGGCAATCTCGACTCCAAGTCGTCTCACTGGGTCATGCAGGCCTTCCGCGACCTCAATGAAAAGGACGGCGCCACGATCTTGGTGGTAACTCATGATCCGTTCGTGGCGAGTTTCTGCCGGAGGATCATATTCATCAAAGACGGCAAGGTCTTCTCAGAACTCAGGCGGAGCGTCGACAGCCGCCAGGCGTTCTTCCAGAAGATCCTGGATTCCCTGAGCCTGCTGGGAGGTGAGTTCAATGACGTTGCTGCGTCTCGCATATAGAAACGTTCGGGAAAACCGGCGCACCTACTTCGGCTTCCTCGCCAGCAGCGTCTTCGCCGTCGTGGTGTTCTACCTCTTTGCTGCATTTCGGGCCCTGCCGGCGGTGGTCGAAGGCCACTATCCCGGTGCCCGTAGCGTTGCCTCCGGATTTCAAGTATGCCAGTATCTGATCATAGCGTTCTCAATCTTCTTCACTCTCTATTCGAATTCCGCGTTTGTGAAATCGCGCAAACGGGAACTGGGCGTGCTCGCTCTGCTGGGCGCACAACGCCGGCAGTTGAGCCTGCTTCTGTTCGGCGAGATCATGATCGTGGGGATCACGTCCATAGCAGCCGGCCTCGGCTTAGGCGGATTATTCGTCAGGCTATTCGTGATGGCGATCGATAGGATCCTGATGTCCCCCGAACCGCTCCCGTTTGTGATCCAATCCGGCCCGATATTGACCACAACCTTCACCTACCTGGCATTGTTCGTCGTAATCAGCGCGCTCAATATCGTCTCGATCAACACGAGCCAGGTCATACAGCTCGTAAAGGCCCCCGCCAAGCCAAAAGCGCCGCCCGTCTACTCCCGGTGCCTCGTGGCACTTGGCATCGCATGCCTAGCCTCAGGCTACGCAGTGGCATGGACAGTCTCGGAAGTGGGGGTAGCCATAGCTTTCCTGCCGGTAACAGCCATTGTGTGCGTTGGGACCCACATCCTCTTCACGCAAGGAAGCGTAGCTGCACTTCGCCATTTTCAGCGCCGCAAGTCAGTCTACTACAGGAGGACGAACCTGCTTACGATCTCTGATTTGGTGTTCAAGATGAAGGACAACGCCCGCATCCTCGCGCAGGTGGCTATTCTGAGCGCTGTGGTGCTCACCGCTTCGGGAGTGATCTACACCCTGGGCGCAGGCCCGGCTGGAAGTGGTGTAGGTAGTTTCTACGCTAGAGCCATCTCATTCGTCCTGCCGGCTACAGACGATTCGGTGAGCATCGCCGAGGACTTCAGAGATCGCCTCGCCGAAGCTGGAGCAGCGATCACGGACTCGGCAATCACGCGGGCGATACAGGTTCAGGTTACCGACATAGCCAAGAAGGCTCCAGGACTCGTCATTCCAGCAGACGACTACAACCGATGGGCGCGCGAAACAGGAATGCTTGAAGCCCATCTGAACTACGGTCATGTCGTGCGCGTACTCCGGAACCTGACAGATCGCACGCGCCCCAATGATGCAGGCCAGACCATCCACGCCACAGCAGGAACAACCGACCTAGCGTTCATGACAGACGGAGCGATTTCCGCGCCGCTCGTCAGCGGGATGGAAGACGCTGCATTTCTCTTCGTATGCGACAACAGCCGATTCGCCGAACTCATGCAAGATCTGCCCGCTGAACACAGGAAGACTTGGTTCAGCTGCGAGATTTCGAACTGGATGCGGGCCGCGAAGGCAGAGCAGGCAGCAAAGGTAGCAATCCCCGAAGGGCATCCAGTGGCATATGTATCGCGAGTCCAGCAGTACTCGCAGATGATGGCGTCAATCCACATGATAATGCTCGTCGCGATGTTCGTGGCCTTCCTCTTCTTCCTGGCGGCCGGCTCGATGCTGTACTTCAGGTTCTTCCTAGAGATCCAAGAAGACCAGGCGAAGTACGTCGCCCTCCGTCGGATCGGCCTCTCGTGGCGCGAGATCCGCCGAATCGTGACCCGGGAGATGGCTGTGATGTTCTTCACCCCATGGGTCGTCGCGTTCGCGCATCAGATGGTCGCGCTTCGTTCGTTCTCGACCGTTACGCCGATGATGCCCATAGAAGTCTGGAAGTACGGAGCGACCGCCGCCGGCATCTTCCTCGCCCTGCAGACAGTCTATTTCCTGCTCGCGCGAGGCGCCTACCTCCAGGAGTTGGCCCCGGCTGTTAAGTGATCCATCGAAAAAGGAGTGGCGCGATGCCTGTGGATGCGCGCATTACAGTACTGAGATCAATCGTTCAATCGTTCAATCCACCGTATTGACGCTTCCTGATATCATATGATAGTGTACGATCCAACCTAGCCGGGAGGGGGAAGCGCAAATGGTTGACGGCAGGCACGATCGGCTCATGACAGTAGCCGAGGTAGCCGAGTACTTCAGGGTATCCACACCCACAATCTGGCGATGGCTGCGGAGAGGGACCATTGCCGGTATCAAGGTGGGCAAGAGCCGGAGGATTCGTTGGAGCGAAGTAGTCCGCTTTGAGGAATATGGCCCACGCCAAGTCCGCGAAGTGCAACCGGCATACAATGCGGGCGAAGGCGATGCCCATGGGCTTGCCATGGCGGCGGAGCTTCGCCAACGTCTGCAGGCCAGCCAGAATCCGGATTATCCTGCCACTTCCGCCTTAATCGAAATCAGGCGTGAGAGAGCCGACGATTTCTAGGTCATTCATTCATGGCAACAACCACAGTTGAACCGGAGGAGGCTGGGCGATGCCAAGCGAAATGCGATACGAGAACTGTGTGTGCGTGGATGCAAGCCTGGTCGTGAAGTGGCTCGTAAGCGAACCCGATTCAGCTCAGGCCCTCGACGTACTGGAGGAATGGATGCGCCGAGAGGTGAAGATGATCGCCCCGCCCGTCAACGACTGCACATCTTCGAATCGCTGCACATCGGGCACGTGCATCCTCCGTTTCTGCTCAGGCGCGCATGGGAGATGGCCGTTCGCCACGGCTTGCACACGATCTACGATGCGTCATACGCTGCTCTGTCTGAACTGACAGGAACTAGGCTCTACACCTGCGATCAGGCGCTCATCTCAGCCCTAAACTGGCCTTCCGACATGGCCGTCAACCCTCTGGGCACGGCATAACCGCAGGCCGCCTGCTGGAACGAGCCGGCGAGGCGCGGCGTCACGCCTACCCCTCTAGCCCCAGTGAACATTTGTGCACGCATTTGCATAGCGAATGCAGTGATGATACTAATATGAACAGATGTCATATGTTGCACATATTCTCGCAGAACGGAGGGCGAACAGCAAGCATATGAGAGAGCAAGTGTTTATGCAAACCAGTCTGCTCGCCAAAGTATCCAGGATGTACTACGAGCTGGATCTGACTCAGGACGAAATCGCGTCGAGAATCGGCGTGTCTCGTCCGACAGTCAGCCGGCTGCTCCGCGAAGCTCGAAAGACCGGCATAGTCCGGATCGCCATAAGCACTCCCTTCGAAACAGAAGACCGCATGGCGGGGCGGATCATAGATGAATTCGGGATAGCCGATGCAATCGTAGTCCCTGATGAGCTCATCGGCGATGGAGATGGGCAACAGAGTGTGGGCGCGGCGGCCGCGATGTTGCTCGAGCGGATGATCAGGGAGAAGGACATCGTAGTCGTATCCGGAGGGACGACTGTTCTGGCCGCTGTGAACAACCTCATGCCATCGAGGCCCAGGCACATTTCGGTCGTGCCTATCGTGGGCGGAATGGGGCGGCAGGGAGCACGGTGGCACAGTAACGATATAGCGCGCAGGATAGCCAGTGCCTTTGGGGGAGAGTATTACCTGTTGAACGCTCCAGCGGTTGTTCAGAGTCTACAGGCCCAACAGGCATTCCTGAGCCAGGCCATTATCCAAGAGAACCTCAAGTTGGCCGCAGCTGCGCGAGTCGCTCTGATAGGCATAGGCGCTCTCAGCCCCACCTCCACAATGGTTCAGCCCGAGTTTTTCAGCTCAGACGAACTGATGCACCTCGCCGACTTGGGCGTTGTGGGCAATATCGGAGTGGACTTCTTCAACTCCGCCGGCGAAATAGTCCGGACGCCTCTGGACAGTCGGCTCGTTGGGCTTTCTATGAAACGACTAGGAACCCAAGCCACGGTCATTGGGGTGGCAGAAGGCTGCGGCAAGATCAGCGCAATCAGAGGCGCTCTGGCAGGCAAGCTCATAACCAACCTGGTGACGAACGCCCAAACCGCCAGAGCCCTTTGCAGTGACGTCAGATCGAGGTGATGCCAAGGGTTGTGGTCATGGAATCGCGCAGTCTCGCAAGATCGCAGTCTAGTCTCCTATTCTCTATCTTGAGGAGGGCTTTGGATGCGTAAGGTTGCGTTCTGGATCATCGCTATTGTGACTCTGTCATCGTTAACTCTGGTTCCGGCGCTGGGGGCGTCGCAGCGGACTGTGGCCATGCTCACTCCCTACATGGCATCGGTAACCACCAACCAGATGATAAGGGCCTTCGAGGCAGAGTCGCGCGTCAAGGGTTGGCAAGTCATCACCATCGACACCAAGGGAGACTTCGGCGCCCTCGCAAGTCGCATGGAAGACATGATCGCCAGAAAGGTCGACGCAATCGTCCTTGCCATGGCTGATCCCAACCAGTTGAAGGATCCAATCAAGAAGGCGAATCAGGCCAAGATACCCGTGCTCGGCGGCGATGCCGGCTGGATTCCAGGCATCGCGTGTAACGTCACGTCCAACAACTACGCTATGTCTGCAATGATGACTACTCACCTATTCAATGCTATCGGAAATGAAGGCAAGATCGTTGTCTTCACCCATCGCCCGCACCACGGAGTCAGGAAGCGAACTGCGGTGCTGGACGCCGTGCTCAACGAAACCCCCGGCATCAAAGTCATCACTGAACACCACGTGCAGGTGCCCGGACCCATAGAAGACGCCCGCAAAGCCATGGAGACCATACTCATCGCCAACCCCAAGCCGGGCTCGATCAAGGCCGTATGGGCGGGGTGGGACGAGCCGGCAATCGGAGCAACGCAGGCAATCGTAGCCGCAGGACGGCAGAAGGAGATCGTGGTCGCTGGAATAGACGGCACGAGCCAAGCAATAGACCTGATCAAGAAGGGATCGCCGCTTATCGGCACAGTGTCGCAAGACTTCGATGGGATGGCCAAAATCCTGATAGAACAGCTAGACAGAGTATTCAGCGGAAGAGAACCCAGTTCCATCGAGCTGTACGCGCCGTCCCGTCTCATCACCCGCGATTCCTTCTAGTTCTCGGCTCAGTCGGCGGCCGGGGCTTCGGTCCTGTGCCCCCGCCGCCGACCCGAACCGTAATCATGGCCCTGACCGTGACCCCGACCTCAGACATCTGCGGCAATTCACAGTCTATTCGGCGCCCTAGTGCGGACCGCGCCGAATCCGGGGGGAGTAGATGTGCCGTACGTCCTCGAAACTGAGGGAATCCAGAAACGCTTCGGCGGAACAGTCGCCCTGACACATGGGTCGATCAGAGTATGCTCCGGGCAAGTTCATGCGCTGGTGGGCGAGAACGGAGCAGGCAAGTCTACGTTGATCAAGATCATAACCGGCGTCTACCGAAGCGATGGAGGGCGGATCATATGGAACGGGCATCCTGTGACTGTCGCGAACCCAGAGTCCGCGCAGGACCTCGGCATCGCTGTGCTGCACCAGCATCGCGCGCTCGTCCCGTATTTCACTGCCGAGGAGAATCTGTTCGTAGGCAGACCGTATCCAAAGCGCCGTTTCGCAGTGGTAGACTGGGCCGCGATGAGAGCGACCGCGGAGAAGACGCTGCAGCAACTGGGCGTGCACCTCGATCTCGCCACGAGAGTGTGCGAGCTTACTCCGGCTCAGCAGACAATGGTTGAAGTAGCCCGGGCGCTGTCCACAAGCGCTCGCCTGGTTATCCTAGACGAGCCCACTGCGTCACTATCCAGCACCGAGACCAAGGCTCTGTTCGCCATGATTCAGAGGCTAAAGCGTATGGGAGTCTCGTTCGTGTATGTATCCCACCGGCTGGAAGAAGTGTTCGAGATTGCGGACACAGTCACCGTGATGAGGAACGGAGCAACAGTCGCGTCCATCGACACGAGCGAGATCGACAAGCCAGGCCTCATCGCTCTCATGGCTGGAGAGAGCGCGGCCGCTGTTATCCCCTCTCCCCCAGATTGCCGTTTGGACGACATCGCCATCTCGGTACACAACCTTTCAACCGTCGACAGGGAGATCTCCGATGTCAGCTTCAGTGTGCGGCGTGGCGAGATCCTGGGCATTTACGGGCTGATCGGTTCAGGCCGCACGGCAGTTCTCGAGGCCATATACGGCCTGCGAAGGATCGCCGAGGGCACGGTGAGAATCGGCGGGAGCGAAGCCAGGATCACAGACCCGAGAACGGCCATTGCATCGGGGATCGCGCTGATCCCTGAAGACAGGATGGCCCAGGGCCTGGTGCTCAACATGTCCCTTAAGCACAACGTCACCCTCCCCCTTTTGCGAAGCGTGCGGCTCAACCCGAGGCTATCGATAATCAACCGGAGGGCGGAGAGCGAGTTCTCGGAGAAGATGACAAGAAGGCTCTCCATCAAAGCCGGCAACATGGATCAGGAAGTCTCCACTCTCAGCGGCGGGAACCAACAGAAGGTCGTGCTCGCAAGGTGGATCGCTGCCGAGCCCAGAGTGTTCCTGTGCGATGAGCCGACTTCCGGAGTCGATGTGGGGGCGAGAAGAGAGATCTACAGTCTGCTATACTCTTTGGCGAGTCGCGGCGCAGGTATTGTAGTAGTCTCGTCGGATCTCCCCGAACTCCTTGCGATCAGTCACAGGGTTGGAGTCATGGCCTCTGGTCGACTCGTGGACATGCTGGACAACCGAGCACTGTCCCCACGAGATGTGCTGGCACTCTGCTACGGAGAGGATGGTTCAATTGGAGACTAGTCACGCTAAATCGGTACGGAATATCGATGTCGTCAAGGAGTACGGCACACTAATAGCCCTCGCCTGCCTTGTGGGGGCCTTCTCCCTGCTGAGCCCAGCGGTCTTCCCTACTCTGCCGAATCTCATCAACATACTGCGGCAAATTTCGCTCCTCGCAATCATAGCCACAGGAGCGACCGTAGTCACAGTGATAGACGAGTTCGACCTGTCAATTGGGGCAATGGCGAGTTTCGGCGGCGTGCTGGCTGCAGGACTGGTTACAGGCGGCATGAGTATCGGACTTGCCATTCTGCTCGCTCTGCTGCTTGCATTCGTATTCGGGCTTGCCAATGGGTTTCTCGTCACATACTTCGGGATATACTCATTCATCACCACCCTAGCGATGGGGACGATCCTGGGCGGCATTACGTTTTGGTACACCGGCGGCAGCACGATATTCGGCGGTATTCCCGATGCCTTTCTGTGGTTCGGGCAGTCGAGCCTTGGGCCTATTCCTATTCCCACGATACTGATGTTCGCAGTTGTAATCGCATTCTGGTTCATACTCAGCCATCTTGAATTCGGCCGACGGCTGTACGCTATCGGTGGGAACCCTGCCGCCGCCAGGCTGTGCGGCATCAACGTGCATCGCGACAAGACCATCGCTTTTGGCTTGACCGCAGTGCTTGCCGCCGCAACCGGGGTGATCCTGGCATCGCGGCTGGGCTCTGCTCATCCGACAGCCGGAGGCGGGCTGTTTCTGCAGTCGTACGCCGCCGTGTTCCTAGGCATGACGGCCTTCAGCAACGGAGTGCCCAACGTCTGGGGCACATTCGTGGGGAGCCTGATCATCGGAGTCCTGGCCAACGGGCTCACTATACTGAACGTGCCATATTTCCTGCAAGACATCATAACAGGCTGCATAATCATCCTCGCCGTCATCACTCAGAGCGCGGGGGCGCGAAGGTGATGGGTCGGACGTCGATAGCGGACGCATTTGCAGGGGCTCGCCTGGACGGGCGCGGCACGCTCATAGCCTACCTCACCATGGGCCATCCATCGGCCTCAAGCAGCCTGAGGGCGATAGAAATAATCGGGGCGAGCGGCGCGGATGTGATAGAGATTGGGTGGCCGGCGGCGAGGCCGTATCTTGACGGGCCCATTATCAGGGCCTCACACAAGCAGGCTATGGCCGCCTTCGCAGTCGGTGTGGATTCGCCGAAAACTGTCCTTGCCAGAGCCGCCCAAGTGACAGACCGTCCGCTGGTGCTCATGGGCTACAAGAATGAGCTGATGGCCATTCCGGACGTGCTGCCGGGATGCCTGTACAGAGGCGAGATCGCCGGCGTTCTGATTCCGGACGCGGACACAGATGAGCTGAAACGGATCGGCGTTCAGGGCCAGCCAGGACTGTTTGACCCGGCGATGGACGCGCGCGAGATAGAGAGGGCGGCAATGGAAGCGCACGGTTTCGCTTACGTCCGTACGGGAGTCGGCTGCACCGGCAGACAGGCAGACCTATCCCACGGCGACCTTTCGGCCCTCGCCGGCAGCATCCGGCGCAGCAGGCCCGACCTCCCGGTAGCCATAGGATTCGGCCTGTCTACACCGGAGGATGTGGCGCGATCCATGGCCCTTGGATTCGATGGAGCCATAGTCGGATCAGCGATAGTGAGATACATAAATGACCAGGACTGGACCGGGCTAGCCTTGTTCGTGTCGGCCCTAGCCGCGTCCAGTCGCCGGCCGGCGGCAGAGGTGAAAACGGATGAACATGGGTCTCATTCTTGCCATTGATGTCGGGACGGGAAGCACGAAGGTAGCGGCGTACAACATAGACGGAATCCAGATTGCCGCCGCGAACAGCGGATATGCGACTTCTTCGCCAGCGCCTGGGCTGATGGAGCAGGATGCGGAAGACTGGTGGCGCGCGACCGTCGAGGGATGCCGCGAGCTGGCCGAATCTGGCGTCGACATGACCTCGGTCATTGGCATCGGACTCAGCGGGCAGATGCAGAACTGCCTGGTCCTTGGCGAAGACGGCCGACCGCTGCGGCCTGCGATCCTCTACTCAGACATCCGAGGGATCGAAGAGGCGCACTCTGTGGCAAGCCGGATCGGAGCCGAAGCCATAAGGGCATTCACCGCAAACGAGTTCACGCTGGCGGCAACGGGCGCCAAGCTACTGTGGCTGAAGGCGCACGAACCCGAGGTATACGCAAGGACGACCACCGTGGTCAGCGGAGCGAAGGATTATGTGGCCTATAGGCTCACCGGCGCCTACGCCACTGATCCCACAAACGGCGCTACCACAGGGCTGATGAACGTTCGCACAAGAGACTGGGAGTTGCCTTTCGTGCGCGAGATAGGGCTGTGCGAGCGCATGCTCCCGCCTATCATGCCGTCCTCTGCTCGGGTGGGCGCGGTGACGCGCGCTGCCGCCGAAGCTTCTGGACTACCAGAGGGCTGCCCCGTCTTCTGCGGCGCGGGCGATGCTGGGGCGGCCAGCGTGGGCGCAGGGACTGTCTCGCCGGAGCGGGCGCACTGCTATCTGGGAACCACAGGGTGGGTAGCTACCATAGACGCATCTGTACCACAGTCCCCTCCTGAAGGTCTGAACGTGCTGTGCGATCCAGATCCGTCTCACTACATTCTGGTGGCCCCTCTGCTAAACGCCGGAAGAGCTTACGAATGGGCTGTCGCCACTCTTGCGCGACTCGAGCAGAAGCAGGCCGAGGAGGTCGGCGGGAGTGTGTACGATATCGTGGAGTCGAAGATCGAAAGCGTGCCGCCTGGATCGAACGGCATAGTGTTCCTGCCATACCTGGCCGGCGAGCGGAGCCCATTCACCGATCCCAATGCAAGGGGCGTGTTCTTCGGCCTGTCGGAGAAAACAACGCCAATGGACATGGTCCGATCGGCCATGGAGGGCGTATCATACGCGATCCGCCAGTCTATGACAGCCGTAGGGTGTATGAATCGAGTTCGGGAAGTCGTGTTGATAGGAGGCGGAAGCAAAAGCGACACATGGGCACAGATCCTGGCCGATGTATGCGAATGCGCGATCCTGGTTCCCCAGGACGGTGCAAGCGGGCCATGCCTTGGCGCGGCCGCGGCGGCCATGGTCGGCATGGATATCCTGGATGGGTACTCGGACGTCGACTTGCCCTTGCGCATATCGAAGCGATATGAGTGCAGAGAAGCAAACGCCGCTTTCTACAGGCCGCTTTTCGGGATATATGAGAGCCTGTACCCTGCCGTGAAAGGCAGTTTCCAGCAGTTGGCGGCGGCACGTGGACACTGAGCGGTCCTCGTTGCGTCAGGCACCTACACTACCCGTCTGCCAAATGGCGTAAGCGACAGTGCGCCAGTTTGAAGCTTTGGATAGCAAAAGGAATCCCCACGACTGTGACGCAGAGGAGCGGCCCAGCCGCGCTCATCAGTCATCATGTCCAATGAGACGGCGGAATTCCGCTAGTACCTCGTCAGTCATGTACGCTGCGTTCACCTCATGGATGCCAGTACCTGTCGATAAGGCCTCGGGCGGAGACACGGCGCCTTTTCTGACCAGCTTCACTAGCGCTTCAAGGGTCCACATTACAGGTACTCCATGCCTGGCGCATTCCCTTCTCAGACGTCTGTCGTTGGTCAAGCATGTCCAGCCGTTTTCCTTCGCTACAAGCAGGCAGAGATGGTCGGCGCGAGATAGGCCGCTGGGCCGGTCATCTGCGATGGCTCCCTGGCACAGATTGGCATCCACCACCTCAACTCCGAGCTCGCCACACGTGGCGCTGTCTAGCCCATCGACCTCGCAAACCACCTCATAGACCGCCGCAAGCCGACCCAAGTGATCAGAAATCAGTCGCAGAACAGATGGATTCGAGTCGAGGAAGTCTATCAACGCGACGGCATCGATAACGATACGACAGTGCGTGCCCGTCACGGCTCGCCGACCCAGGAGGAAGCCCGCGCCCGCATTGATCGGATATCCAGGCGCATGATCTCCGCAGCGCGACTGAGGGTCATCAGTTCCCGTTCGAGTGCCTGTCGGACCAGTCTCGCCTGCCTATCGGGAACGAAATCCGCCTCTGAAAGGTTCAGGGGTTCTCGCGACCTAAGAGGTTCCGGGTCCGAAGCCAGAAACTCGCCTGCCCCGAGCCCGTCCGGTTCCGCCTTGCCGCCGAGCCCAGCGCCATACAGCTCACGATACTCGTAGTAGAACCTTCTCCACACGCCGCTTCCATAGCGTTCATCTTCCGAAAGACGGTACAGAACCACCTTATAGCTGACCCGGTAGATTCGCTTCAGTTTCATGACGCGCTCTACAAATGACAGACCTCTAGTGTCATTCCATTCGTATCTGAACGGTTGATCCGGCATGAGAAAACGGCTGGCAAACACGTTCGCCTCAGTCTCTTCACGGCTGTCTTCCTCAATGCAGGACAGATCATATGAACCTAGATGTAGAACCAGGTGACCAAGTTCGTGCGCGGCAGTGAATATCCATCGTTCTACCGATATTCCGTCCCAGACGTTTACCACGACGGCGGGTCCCCCGTCAGTCGGGCCGACCGAGAGACCGAAGAAGTCGTCTGACATGACCTGCTGGAGGCATATCTTGAGGCCTGCGGACTCTAGAAGACCGCATATGTCGCTTATAGGCTCGTCTACATCCAGGCCTAGGACCGCACGGGCCTCCTCGGCAGCTCTGATGGCACGATCCCTCCCCGACCGGCAGGAACCTACCGGGTCAGACAGGGTCGACAACGCCCACGGGATTCGCTCTCCGACAATGCTTTCGAGATCACAGTAGTCCCTTAGCCACTTGGCAGTGTTTAGCAGTACGGAATCTCTGCTCCTCATTCGCCGTTTGGATCTGAACCTCACCTGTGACGGCATGGCCACGGGAGCCAACAGATCATCCATGCTCACCCCGAGGGCTCGTGCTATGTTGACCATAGTGGATGCGCGCGGAACCGTCTTGCCGACCTCGATGTTCTGATAAGCTGCGCGCGACAGCCCCGCAGCTTTGGCCACCTCCACCTGGGATAAGCCTCGTGCCTCGCGGATTAGCCTGACAGGCGACACATCCCTAGTGTTGTTCACGCAGAACACCCCCCTGTGTACATTATAGGCCAAAGTAGCGAGCTTTGGAATATGCATACTATGCCAGCCTGTGCCAGCATGCCAACGGGCAGTAGGGTGCCTCGCCCCGTTGCGGCGCCCGCGACTCGCCGAACCTTCTCTCCCTTGTGCTGTGATGTACCAGATGGACAGGGGGGGGACGGCCATGCACAGGATCATGATAGTCGGGGACGACGACAAGATCGCCGACATCCTCGCAAGCTACCTCGAAAGGTATGGCTATGAGCCTGTCAGGCCGTCAAGCCTTCAGGACATCAAGTCGGAGTTTCTTGACGCTTGCCCCCACCTAGCGCTGCTCGACATCAACCTTCCCTATATGGACGGCTTCTACTGGTGCCGCCAGATACGCACCGTGTCAAACGCGCCGGTGATCTTCATCTCCGCCCGCTCAGGCGACATGGATCAGGTTCTCGCTCTCGACAACGGAGGCGACGACTATATCACCAAGCCATTCTCCATCGATGTCGTGATCGCGAAAGTCCGCGCGGCGCTCAGGCGAGCCTACGGCGAATACTCGAGGCTCTTTGGGACGACGTAGAGTTCGTAGACGACAACACCCTGACCGTCAGCGTCACGCGAGTGAGGCGCAAGCTCCAGTCCATCGGCATAGCGCGCGCCTTCGAGATCATCCGCGGCGCGGGCTACAGGCTGACGCCTGTATGGAAGGATGAGCATCACAATGAGCATCCTTGAGTATCTGGCTAGTCGAGCCGCATTCATCATCTTTCACCTCTTCGCAGGGGCGCTCGCAATCGCCGTCATCCAGCTGGACCTGCTCCAGGCAGGCGAACCTGGGCTGACGTACGGATCAGCGGCGTACATCGTAGTTCTCCACGTGGCAATGCTCGCCATCGCCATGGTCATCGACTACTCGCGGCAATACGCATTCTTCCGCCGCGCCCGCGAAATCGCGTCGATGCCCGACCCGATAGCCCACGTGCCGTCTCTTCCCACCCCCGGCTCTGCTGAGCAGCGCATCCTGTTCCGACTGGCAAACGCGGCATACACATCGCACACCGCAGAGGCCCTCAAGCGCGAGGAGCAGTCGCAGATGCATGTGGATTTCACCAACCGATGGGTGCATGCTATGAGAACACCGGTGTCTGTGATAGGCCTCCTCGTCCAGCAATCAAAGGAAGTTAAGTCGGTGGATGAAGCACTGCCTCTGTTCGACAGTATTCAGGAGGAGAATGAGCGGATCGCCCACGCTCTCGAAACGATGCTGGGAATGGCCCGGCAGGAACGATTCTCTGTGGACCTCCTGCCCGAACAGGTGGATCTCGCCGAGGTCGCCCGCAACGTGATCAACAAGCACAGGAAGGAGTTCATCAGGTATTCCATCTACCCAAGTGTTGAGTGCCATGCCCCACCTCCATCGTGGACACTGACGAGAAGTGGATCACATTCGTCGTCGACCAGCTCGTGTCCAATGCAATCAAGTACACCCGAGTCAGCCGGCCTGCATCGGCAGCGGCGGTCGCAGAGGCCGCCACAACCGCAACCACAGCCACAACCACAGCCACCGCCGCGGCTGCAGCTAGCTCCAGCCACCCCGGATCAGCCGGCAACGAGAGGCGCATCCTTATCCTGATCGATCAACTCCCGACCGATTCCCATGGGCAGGCCGACATCGCCCAGCCCGCTCTGACGCTCACAGTCCGCGATCATGGGATCGGGATTCCGGTTCAAGACCTTCCGCGCATCTTCAATCCGTTCTTCACCGGCGAAAACGGGCGCGTGGCCCCGGAATCCACCGGCATGGGCCTCTTCCTCGCTCGGAAGATATGCGCCGCCCTCCGCCACACTATCACCGCCCAATCCCAGCCCGGGCAGGGTGCCTCCATGACAATCACCTTCTCCACAGCCTCGATAACACACGGCGTGGACGCGGCAACCTTGCGATAATGTAAGGCTCAAAGGCCCTTATGTAAGCCTGTTCAATGGAGCTACATGCGCCGGCCCTGTATACTCGTAATCGATGGCCCGGGCGAGAGCTCCGCCCAGCTGCATGATCGCAGGGCCATTGCCATTGCCATGCCATTGGCAGACATATGACGAAAAATGCGCAAGGCGCGCAAGACACAGGGGCAAGGAGGGGTTCGGGATATGGCGGTTCTCACCGCACACGCTCTCACAAAGGTATACGGCTCGCCCAAGGGCGCGGCGACCACTCGCGCCTTAAGCGGCCTGAGTATGGAGGTAGACGCGGGCGAGTTCGTCGGGGTCATGGGACCATCCGGAAGCGGCAAGACGACTCTGCTCAACGTGCTGGCGACCATCGATACGCCCACATCCGGAACCATCGAGATAGACGGAATATCCCCCGGGAAGCTTCGCGGCGATCAGCTGGCGCTCTTCCGCCGCCGCCAGCTCGGATTCGTGTTCCAGGACTTCAACCTACTCAATACGCTTTCGGTTCGCGAGAACATCGCGCTCCCGCTGGCTCTGGATAACGTGCGCGCCGACGACATCGAACGCCGGGTTGAGCAGATCGCAGTCCGTCTGGGTATCAGCCACATACTGGACAAGCGCACCTACGAGATATCCGGCGGCGAGCAACAGCGCGCCGCCATTGGACGTGCCATAGTCCCAAGGCCCGCGATCTTGCTCGCCGATGAGCCCACGGGCAATCTCGACTCCAAGTCGTCTCACTGGGTCATGCAGGCCTTCCGCGACCTCAATGAAAAGGACGGCGCCACGATCTTGGTGGTAACTCATGATCCGTTCGTGGCGAGTTTCTGCCGGAGGATCATATTCATCAAAGACGGCAAGGTCTTCTCAGAACTCAGGCGGAGCGTCGACAGCCGCCAGGCGTTCTTCCAGAAGATCCTGGATTCCCTGAGCCTGCTGGGAGGTGAGTTCAATGACGTTGCTGCGTCTCGCATATAGAAACGTTCGGGAAAACCGGCGCACCTACTTCGGCTTCCTCGCCAGCAGCATATTCGCCGTGGTAGTGTTCTACCTGTTTGCATCGTTTCGAGCCCTGCCGGCGGTGGCCGGAGGGCAATACAGGGGTGCCGCAGGGATTGCCTTGGGATTTCAGGTATGCCAGTATCTGGTCATCGCATTCTCAGTCTTCTTCACCCTGTACTCAAACTCCGCATTCGTGAAATCACGCAAACGGGAACTGGGCGTGCTCGCCCTGCTCGGCGCTGAGCGCCGGCAGCTGAGCCTGCTCCTGTTCGGCGAGAGCATGATGGTGGGGATCACGTCCATAGCAGCCGGGCTCGGCTTAGGCGGATTATTCGTCAGGCTATTCGTGATGGCGATCGATAGGATCCTGATGTCCCCCGAACCGCTCCCGTTTGTGATCCAATCCGGCCCGATACTGACCACGACCTTCACCTACCTGGCATTGTTCGTCGTGATCAGCGCGCTCAATATCGTCTCGGTCAAAACGAACCAGGTAATACAGCTCGTGAAAGCGCCGGCCAAGCCAAAAGCGCCGCCCGTCTACTCCCGGGCTCTTGTGGCGCTTGGCATCGCATGCGTAGCCTCAGGCTACGCCGTAGCGTGGACAGTCTCGGAAGTGGGGGTAGCTGTAGCCTTCCTGCCGGTGACCACCATCGTGTGCGTTGGAACCCACATCCTCTTCACTCAGGGAAGCGTGGCCGTGCTTCGCCGTCTTCAGCGGCACAAGTCAGTCTACTACAAGAACACAAACCTGCTTACGATTTCCGACTTGGTCTTCAAGATGAAAGACAACGCCCGCATCCTCGCGCAGGTGGCTATTCTGAGCGCTGTTGTGCTAACCGCTTCGGGAGTGATCTACACTCTCAGCGCAGGCCCGGCGGCAGGCGCAAGCAATTTCTACGCCAGAGCCATCTCATTCGTCCTGCCGGCTACAGCCGACTCGGTGCGCATTGCCGAAGACTTCCGGGATCGCCTCGCGGGGGCCGGGGCAACGATCACGGACTCGTCGATAATGCGGGCGGTACAGGTTAAGGTCCCAGACATATCCGAAAAGGCCACAGGGCTCATCGTACCGGCGGATGACTACAACCGTTGGGCGCGCGAGACGGGCGAGCTGGAGGCCCGTCTGAACTACGGGCATGTCGCACGTATAACGAAAAACAGCCCCAACCGTACACGCCCCGATGACGCAGGCCAGACCTTCCACGCTGTAGCAGGGGCAACCGACCTGATGTTTGTAACAGACGGAGCGATTTCCGCGCCACTCGTCACCGGAATGGAAGACGCGGCATTCCTCCTGGTATGCGACAACAGCCGCTTCGCCGAGCTTGTGCAGGATCTGCCGGCAGAATGCAGGAAAACCTGGTTCAGCTGCGAGCTTTCAAACTGGAAACAGGCCGTGAAGGCAGAGCAGGCCGCAAAAGAAGCAATCCCCGATGAATATTCAGTGATGTACGTGTCGCGAGTCGAACAATACTCGCAGATGATGGCGGACATCCACATGACAATGCTCACCGCGATGTTCGTGGCCTTCCTCTTCTTCCTGGCGGCCGGCTCGATGCTGTACTTCAGGTTCTTCCTAGAGATCCAAGAAGACCAGGCGAAGTACGTCGCCCTCCGTCGGATCGGCCTCTCGTGGCGCGAGATCCGCCGAATCGTGACCCGGGAGATGGCTGTGATGTTCTTCACCCCATGGGTCGTCGCGTTCGCGCATCAGATGGTCGCGCTTCGTTCGTTCTCGACCGTTACGCCGATGATGCCCATAGAAGTCTGGAAGTACGGAGCGACCGCCGCCGGCATCTTCCTCGCCCTGCAGACAGTCTATTTCCTGCTCGCGCGAGGCGCCTATCTGCAGGAGTTGGCCCCGGCTGTGAAGTGATCCACCGTATTGACGCTTCCTGATATCATATGATAGTGTACGATCCAACCCAGCCGGGAGGGGGAAGCGCAAATGGTTGACGGCAGGCACGATCGGCTCATGACAGTAGCCGAGGTAGCCGAGTACTTCAGGGTATCCACACCCACAATCTGGCGATGGCTGCGGAGAGGGACCATTGCCGGTATCAAGGTGGGCAAGAGCCGGAGGATTCGTTGGAGCGAAGTAGTCCGCTTTGAGGAATATGGCCCACGCCAAGTCCGCGAAGTGCAACCGGCATACAATGCGGGCGAAGGCGATGCCCATGGGCTTGCCATGGCGGCGGAGCTTCGCCAACGTCTGCAGGCCAGCCAGAATCCGGATTATCCTGCCACTTCCGCCTTAATCGAAATCAGGCGTGAGAGAGCCGACGATTTCTAGGTCATTCATTCATGGCAACAACCACAGTTGAACCGGAGGAGGCTGGGCGATGCCAAGCGAAATGCGATACGAGAACTGTGTGTGCGTGGATGCAAGCCTGGTCGTGAAGTGGCTCGTAAGCGAACCCGATTCAGCTCAGGCCCTCGACGTACTGGAGGAATGGATGCGCCGGGAGGTGAAGATGATCGCCCCGCCCCTCATCGACTATGAAGTAGGATCAGTGTTACGAAAGCTCTCCGCCCGGGGTCGCATCGATGTCGACGAGGCCCGTCAGCGACTGCACATCTTCGAATCGCTGCACATCGGGCACGTGCATCCTCCGTTTCTGCTCAGGCGCGCATGGGAGATGGCCGTTCGCCACGGCTTGCACACGATCTACGATGCGTCATACGCTGCTCTGTCTGAACTGACAGGAACTAGGCTCTACACCTGCGATCAAGCGCTCATCTCAGCCCTAAACTGGCCTTCCGACATGGCCGTCAACCCTTTGGGCACGGCATAACCGCAGGCCGCGTTCGGCCGATTCTCTCGCTTGTCGCTCGAACGGCACCGCCATCTTCCTGCCTGTTCACAGAGTTGGTCACGTCACGTCCAGAGTTGCACGGACATGCAGTAAGAAATGGGCCAGAACGCAATGTACGCCGAGGATGGGTTCAAATTCGTAGCCGTCTACGGCAGGCGACGCGTTGGCGAGACCGCGCCGATCTCCATGGCACGATGGGTGCTCCCCATGATTCCCGACTACATGGGCAGAGTGTTCGAGGACGTCTGCATGCAGTACAAGGAGGCGCCATATACCTGGGCGTTGAAGACGATGGACGAGTGACCGGATTGAACCCCAGGCATCAGAACCTCACCGGTCTCGCTGCCATGATGCGGCAGAATCGTCGCCAAGATCGAGGTGCCAAAATCCGCCCGGATAGTGGCGACCTCTCGCGGGCTCGTCGCGCGCCGCCGGATCCAGGCTGATGGAACGCCTGAATGCGTGCCCTACTATCCGCACGAATTCGACACTCGCGCTTCTGACCTTGGGATGCTTGACTATTCCGCGCGGCCGGTCATGGGGGCGTCTGTCGAGGATCTAGATCCTCTTGAGCTCCACAGGCTGCGACGAATGATCGAACAGCTGGGCGGAGACAGGAGCCTGCTAGCGTTGCGCGACGAGGAGCTGACTGGAGCGTTGGTCTTAACGCGCCGAACGAACGGGATTCGAGTTCCGACAGTCGCTGGGCTGCTGCTACTGGCCAACGAGGGAGCACTGGCTGAACATGTTCCCACCCATGAAGTTGCATTCCAGGTGCTCGATGGTTCTCTTGTCCGAGTGAATGACTTCTACCGTATGCCTCTGCTCAGAGTATATGAACGAGTGCTTGAGCAGTTCAGGGCCAGGCTTCACGACGATGAAGTCATGGTCAGGTTCATACGCATTCCGGTACCCAACTACGACGAGTCCGCCTTTCGGGAAGCGTTCGTCAACGCGCTAGTCCACAGAGACTATACACGCCTTGGGGCAGTTCACATCAGATGGGAGCAAGACTCGATTGTTGTGAGCAATCCCGGAGGATTCGTGGAAGGCGTTACGCTTAACAACCTCCTGGTCACCGAACCGCGTGCCAGAAACCCAGTTCTGGCAGACGTTTTCAAGCGGATAGGCCTGGCCGAACGTACAGGGCGCGGGATTGATAACATGTACCGTTGGTGGAATCGGGGCTAGCGGAAGCGCACGGGGCCACGAAAGGCCGCACTTACACGCTGAGCGCCCACGTGTACGCAGTTCTCGGACAGCCGGAGGATTACTGTCATTGCTCACGCTCTCTGTCCTCATGATTCTCAGATTGAGTGTCATCGA
>ENA-UOOR01001342-UOOR01001342.1-fermentation-metagenome-genome-assembly--contig:-NODE-1342-length-29507-cov-9.170854_pt1 | contig 29507 bp, 32 predicted proteins | sample MGYA00245780_ERZ724029 | MGnify/ENA primary metagenome ERZ724029 (study PRJEB28704, sample SAMN03018315) | fermentation metagenome | biome: anthropogenic terrestrial biome; feature: soil; material... | reverse complement strand
CTCGTCGCAATTTTCATTCTTTCACGTGCCCCAGCTGGCTGGGGTGGGCGACTACTTAGAAAATAGCCTTCGTTGATTCACCGGGCGTGAAAAACAGTCGGCGTGAACAACTTCTAAAATAGCCGGTCAATTCCCCGGTATTGGATCGCTTCAGCCAGATGAATAGTATCGATCGCGGTTTTTCCTTCCAAATCAGCGATCGTTCTCGCTACCTTCAGCAACCTTCCATAACCTCGAGCTGAGAGCCGAAAGTTCTGAACCGCACTGGCCATTAACCCCTTACCTTCTTTCCCTAAGGAACAATAATACTTGGTTTCTTTAGGTCCCATATGAGCATTACAATAAATACCTCTCCCTTTAAACCTTTCTTCTTGGATTTTTCGAGCACCAACTACCCTCCTTCTAATTACTGCTGAGGGTTCCCCATTACCGACACCCGCCATTTCTTCATACTTAAGACGTGGTACTTCCACCGTAAAATCAATCCGGTCTAATAAAGGTCCAGAAATTCGTGAAGTATATCTTTTGATTTGGGCAGGTGTGCAACTGCAAGGTTGGACTGGATCACGATAAAAACCGCATAAACAGGGATTCATCGCCCCAACAAGCATGAACCGGCTAGGATAAGTTAAGGAAAGTGCAGCCCGAGAAATGAAAATCATACCATCCTCAAGCGGTTGCCTTAGTACTTCTAATGCTTCACGATGAAACTCCGGAAGTTCATCAAGAAATAGCACACCATAATGAGCTAAAGTCACTTCGCCAGGTCGTGGATAGGCTCCCCCTCCTATTAACCCTACCTTACTGGTTGTATGATGAGGGCTACGAAAAGGCCGCTTTTTTAAAAGAGAAGCTCCTGCTGGTAACAGCCCAGAAATACTATAGATCTTGGTAAGCTCCAATGCTTCTTCCCAGTTTAATTCCGGTAAAATCGAAGGCAATCTCCTAGCCAACATGGTTTTTCCTGAGCCGGGAGGTCCGACCAGCAGAATGTTATGCCCACCAGCCGCTGCAATCTCCAAAGCCCGTTTAGTTGCTTCTTGTCCCCTCACATCAGAAAAATCCTCATTATAAATACTGACCGCTACTGTCTCTTCTCCTTGGAGGGGCTCAACCTGATAATTGCCAGTTTGAAGAAATTCTACGGCTTCCTGAAGATACTTAATCGGGATAATTTTTATCCCTTTAACGACCCGGGCTTCCGCATAATTCCCCAAGGGTAGTATGATAAACTCTTTACCTCTTTGGACTGCTTCAATTACCATTGATAAAACTCCACGAACCGTGCGTATCTCTCCATCAAGGGCCAATTCGCCGATTACTACCCCGTTATTCAGCGTTTGTTGACTAATAAATCCTTGTGCGCAAAGAATACCAAGCGCGATGGGAAGGTCAAAACCGCTTCCTTCCTTTTTTAAATCAGCTGGAGCTAAGTTAATTACTATTCGATGAGACGGAAAGTCAAATTGCGAATTTTTTATAGCCGCTCTTACTCTTTCTTTTGCTTCTTTTACTGCTGTGTCTGCCAAGCCTACCACATCAAAAGAAGGAAGACCGGGAGAGAGATCAACTTCTACTTCTACCGAAAAACCATCAATACCGATCACAGTCATACTAGATACCTTTGCTAACATTAGTAGTAGTTACCCCCTTCCACTGCAAAAGCATTAGTAATTAATTCATAATGCAGGAGTCGGCCTTTTTTATCTAAATTCAAAGCTAAAATGTCAAAACGACAAGGAATGTCTTGATAGTTTTTTTCTTGTAAATAACGAAAGGCCGTTCGGATCATACGCTCTCTTTTTTTTTTAGTGATCGCCTCAACGCCGGAGCCAAATGCTGTTCCAATTCTCGTTTTAACTTCTATAAAAACTAGTTCACTACGGTCTTTGGCAATGAGATCAACTTCCCCGTATCGCGTGTAAAACTTAACATTAATGATTACATATCCTCGTTTTTCCAGGATGGTTCTGGCCATTAATTCGCCATAATTTCCCAGAGTTTTCCGGAACATTACAACCATCCTTTCTATTTCGAAAATACATCTCGCAGCTCGATACTCGTCACTTGTATGAATGACGGCCTTTGCCAGTCCCAGAAGCCAGCGTGAGCAACTACCTATAAAATAGTCGTAAATAATTCTATCCCAGAAAGCAAAGGCAGTTATTACCATTACTTCTTCCCATTTTTTGCTTTTCCTTTAATTCATACAAATTATCACTATTTTAACCATTATTAGTAGATTACTAGAAAAGTTCATTCCTTATTTTGCTTAATTTTATCTTCCATCCTCCAGAGAAAAGCAATGATCTCTGCTGTTAACAGATAAGCTTCAGGAGGAATATACTCCCCTACTTCAACCCCTTCTAATAATTTAACTAGCTCTGGGTCAGCAAAAGTAGGAATATCGGATTGATTAGCTAACTCCAGAATCGCTTCAGCAATCCGACCCTGCCCTTTGGCCAAGACCAATGGGGCTAAATCCTCATCCTCTCGATAACGTAAAGCTATAGCCTTGATTATTTTCTCATGCATCTTATAACCATCCATCTACCCGCAAAGGAAGAGAGCTTCCTTTGCTTTTCACTTCATTATACTGCTGAACATGAACTCCTATTATCCGCCAACCTTTATTCTCGAGGAAAGGTTTTAAATCTTGAAAGTAGTTTGGAGATAATAAACGCTCCACAGTAATCATAAGGTTTAATCCAGATTTATTATTTACCCCAATTACCTGAATTTTACCGAGTAAGGCCGATTTAAAGTGAAAACGAAAAGAAAAATTATTATTATTCTCTAAGCCGGCAGGAGAAGAACCTCTCCCCTCCCATCTAACCAGAGGCTTATCTTCATTAAACAGATAGAGCAATACATGAGGAAGGCTCTGATCACTACGAGCTTCCACTTCAAGAAATTTTACTGCATCTTTAAAAAGTCGATCCACCAAACTGTCTGAAGAATGCAAGGAACTACTTTTATCTCGGAAATGTTTAGGCAGGAGAGTAAACAAGTCCAAAAGCTCTTTCTTAAAGAGCGCGCTATCACCCGCGGCATCCTGAAGGGAGAGGTTTTGTTTGGTCTCAAAATTCTCCTTTCTCCCTTCCGTCAACAAAGGTAGTAACTTTTCACTGCTCGCCGCCATCCGCCATAGTTCTTTTTGAATCGAAGGAAAAAGAGTATAAAGCGCCCACAGAACCGACTTTGGAGTAATCGGAATTCCTTTAGCCATTAAAAAGGTGAACGCCTGGGGATGAATTTTAACCCCCCAGACTTTTTCTGCGGTTAGCAACCACTTCTTTAAATCGCAAAACACTTCCCTAGTTAGAGGCAAACCTTCCTTGACCACAGCCTGAAGCAGTTTCATCCCTGCTTCTTCATCTGTGAAAAATAAATTCTTTAAAAAAGGAAGGGTTTCGAATAAACTCTCTACGTGATAAGGAGAAAGAACCAGCAGACCTGGTTCTTCATGAATTAAGCGAAAAATTATTTCTTGATCAAAAGGAGCATCGGAACCCTCAATTTTAACAGGAAAATTCCCCTTGCTCGTCTCCAGAATAACTTGACCTGCGCTAGATCTAACAAGCGTTCCTTTGATAAAGCGGTGTGTTTCTAGGTTAACAGGCATAGAAAAACTAGAGTTCATTGTTAACTCCTTTCCTTTAAATGCTCTCATTTCTTTCAAGATTTAATGCTGATTGAGAATGGAGATTAAAACTTCTCCGGTGGATTACCGAAGGCCCCAACCGGGCCAAAGCCGTAAAATGTTCCGCTGTCGGATACCCTTTATGTTTCGCGAAACCATAACCTGGGAAAAGCTTATCTACTCTAATCATCAGCTGATCTCTGGTTACCTTAGCAAAAATCGAAGCAGCAGCAATCGAAAGACTCAAGGCATCACCGCCGATTACCCCCTGATGTTCAATAGTAATCCCCGGCCAGGAATAACCATCGATTAGTAAATAATCTGGTTTAATGGGTAGATTACTAACAGCGCGTTTCATCGCAAGTCGAGAAGCTCTTAGGATATTATAACGATCAATTTCTTCCACCGAAGCCAGACCAATACCATAAGGGATCTTTAATTCTAGCATCTGCTGAAAAACTAGCTCGCGTTTCTTGGTGGTAAGTTTCTTTGAATCATTTAAATTTTCAATAAAGGTTCCCGGAGGGATAATCGCAGCAGCTGCGAATACCGGTCCGGCCAAAGGCCCCCTTCCAGCTTCATCAATACCGGCGATTAGCTTGTATCCTGCTTCTAATAACTCTTCTTCTAACCGATACATCTTTTTTTGACGTTCTTTTTCTCGTTCTATGTACCCGGCTTCATCTTGTTTTTCCTTTGTGCTCATTTTTACCACTCCTTATCAGCCGGAATCTTTAGTTATTTACACGTTGTTCGTCTGAGTACTTGAGTCAGCAAAATTCGAAAGAAAGTTTCGGTATAACCTATCCTCTTGACCCTTTCATAACTAGGAGTTTATCCATAGAGTCACTTCCCCGTTATAACTAAACCTGCCGCCAGGTAGGTTTAAAGTAGAGGGGCAGCCTCTTTATTATGTTCATTAATTTATCGGTAAAAAGCAAAAACTCTAAAGTAAAATTACAATTTTGCAAGTCATATTATCTACTAAGTAGTCGCTCACGCTGGCTACCGCCCGCGCACATGAAATGATGAAAATCCCTATTCAAGTATGCAGTTACACATTTATTTCTAGGAAAGTTCCATTTTACCTTTATTGACTTAATGAAAGGTGATTTTGATGTATTTAGAAGGAGCAGGTATTATTTCAAAATTGCCACCGCTCTTTCTTAGCCCTCTTCGCTGATTATTGTGATTATTGTAGCATATTTGGCGCCTTTAAGATAGGGCATTTTTCAAAAACATCGTCCAACACTACCCAGAAAATAGCCCTAGTTGATTCATCTGGTCTTGATTAAATCCTACAGGACAGTTGGTCGATTCATCCGTAACCGGCATGAACGACTTGTCGACTTACCCGCCTTTGATCTTAATCACTCTGTGATATTTAGGAAGCCGGCGTAAGCGACTCAAACCAGTATGAACAACCAATTATAGCGCCTCCTTTGTTGATTCACCCGCCTACAATTTATATTACTTTGTAATACTATCGGTTGGCGGCATGAACAACTTGCTTGTCGAGGCGCCTGGCTTAGATTTTCATCATTTCATGTGCGCGGGCGGTAGCCAGCGTATGCGACTACTTGGTAATAGGGATCTTTTTGTTCCTTACAGTGCGTTCGCCTTTGAACAGAACTTTCCAACTTTACCCGTTAGTCAGAATAATGTAATAGTTTTCAGCCATGCTTTGGAAAGACCCAGCGATTTTTTATAGACGCTCAGTTTACCGTTAACTTCAAGCATTGCGAATTCAACATCGCTAAGGTTAATAATTTGCAGCGTGCGCAGCTGCGCAATTAATTCGTCTATGGAAATTCTGGTTCTGCGCCCCAGACTACTATTCCGGTCAGTCCGGCAGGCAGGCTTTCCCGTACTTCCACTGAAGCAAAACTGGCAATTGAGCCGATCGTAATACCGACAATATACTTCCATAATAACTGCCACTCTAACAGCTCCCCGATCATTTTCATATTCCCCTACTGCATCATTATAATGACATTACAAAACAGGGCTGCTCCGTTTGAAAAGCCCTGCCTGTTAATTACCATATAAATTAAGTCAAATTTACAACTGCAACCGTTCCAAATCAAGCTTTAGCAATCATTCCCAACTACTGTTTATGGTTAGGATTCAGCTTTCTTTCCCATAATCCACCCGGCTGCCAGAAACAATAACACCAGTTCAAGGACAAACACAAAAACTGCCGCGGTGGGAAGTGTCTGCTTGACAAGAGTCAATCCGCCCTCCCCAGTATTTGGCGCTTCAAAAGTGATTTTCGGCAGGAACGATAACAGTCCGGCCAGCCAATCCCCTCCTTTAGTAGTCACATAAACCAGCACTAAACTGGCGACGGTACTTATAAGCTTGTTGAAACGGTTGACAATTCGCCCCAGTAGAAATGTCATTTGCGCGATGATACTGCCAAATAACACAGCGCCACTGATGCCTAAAACAAAAATCACAATGAATGCAATCAATCTGGACCATGGCAACAAATTGAGCGGCAGCCATTCGTAGCTAAACCAGGGGGCGCAGGCGTAAAATATGCCCGAAAACGCCAGTGTTATAAGGCTTAGCGCCACCCAGACTGTAAAAGCTGCTAACATTTTAGCGCTCACAATACCCCAACCGCTGATCGGCAACGATCTGAGAAATGGTGCCGTACCGGCTTTCCATTCATCGTTAATCAGTAAATAAGCCTGCACCATACCAAGAAAGATTAGAGGTACAAGCGGGATCAAAGATGCCGCCATAGCATTCCAATAACCCCAAGAAGCAGTGCGTGTCACCAGGAAGATATCACACCCCAAAATTACTGCCACGCAGATTAGAAAAATGTTGCGCGAGGCCCGCAATTCCTTTAAATATAGTGATACAAACATGTTCATTCCAATACCTCCCCGAACAGCTCCTCCATCGATCGACCGGTTTCCGCCCTTAAGGCTTCGGCGTTACCTTCCAGAGCTATTCTTCCTTCGCGTAAAAATACAACATGATCAAAAATCGGTTCTGCCTCTTTAACCTCGTGGGTAGATATGATTAGCGTCTGCCGCTCCTGCCGGAATTCCCCGACTAAAGCCTGCAGTATTCTGGCGCGTGACGGCGGATCAATTCCTGCCAGCGGTTCATCCAGCAGCATCAGGTCGGCGCTGCGCGAAAGCCCGATCACCAGCTTCAGTCTGGCTTGCTGTCCTTTTGAGAGGGCTCCGACTTTTGAATTGCCTTTCAAGCCCATGAATTTTTTCAATACTTCTGCCCGATCCCAATTCAGATCCGGATGAAATGATTTCACAAAATCGATCAGGTAATCCACAGACATCCAGTCGTAATAAGCATTGACTTCCGGCAGAAATGCCACCCGCTGTTTAGTCCGTACCCCGGGCGCCATTCCGAATACTTCCACTGTACCTGCAGACGGACTGCGCAGCCCGGCAATAATCTTTAGCATGGTTGTTTTGCCGCTGCCATTATGACCAAGCAGCCCGACTACTTTGCCGCCTTCAATTGTTAAATCCACCCCGTTTAAGGCCTTATTGAGCCCATATCTCTTAACAAGATTTGTGAGCTGCACCACGGGTGGAGCGGACTGATTATGCTCTTGCACTGTTATACTCATAACTCATTTTCCTCCTTTAACCCTGCCGCCAGACGTCTTACTTCGTCATTTGTAAAGCCAAGCTCGCGCATTTTCTCCAAAAAATCTGTCCAGATCTTTCGTGCTGTTTCCTCCCGACAATCTACAATGGCATTTCTGTCTGTTGTCACAAAAGTGCCCTCCCCCCGTCTTGTTTCCGCCAGTCCAGTCCTTTCCAATTCCTGAAAAGCGCGGGCAATGGTATTAGGATTGACTCTGGCCATTTCCGCCACTTCCCGGATGGACGGCAGCTTTTCACCGGGGGACCAATACCCACAGGCTATTTGTCGGATGAAGGCTTCTAAAATCTGTCGGTAGATCGGACTCCCCTCATCAATTTTGAATTGCACTGTCCTACCTCCGTAGTGTATTACTTAATTAGTACACTATGATTATAAAAAACATCGCTTGCTTTGTCAACTGTTTTTCTGAACTTTTGTAGTTATTCTATGATAATGTCCTGGGGACGATTCGAACAAGAAAAACAGCCAATCTGCCGGTTTGACAGACTGGCTGTCCTCATCTTAAATAACACGCGCGATTGGCGAAAGCGAAGGCAGTTGAGGATTCTCTAAAATAATATCAACATCCAATTTGTCCCCTACCTGCAAATTAAGCTTTTTTACTAAATCCTTTGGTATAGTAATCTGTGATTTTTGTTTAAACTCAACTAGCATCTATTTCACCTCAATAAATTGAGTTTAACTTTCTAACTTTATTATATGTTTTTCTCTCCGATACAACTCAAAGCTCTACTTTTCTCTAAGGTTTACAATATTTACTATAAGTTATTTCCACTTAACAATCACTTCTTCCTTTTAAAATGATAACGATCATCTTAAAAGGAGAGTGGTTTTTTTATGTCCAACCTATACGAACAGATGCGTATGGATATGCAACTTCGAGGTTTCAGTCCGAAAACTTATGAACTGAATACCGCTATTCATTATCCGCACCTTACTTTACTTGTTACTCCAATTTATGAATCGACTTCATCACAAAATATGGTTTATTTGAGTAGAAACTACGTCCTCGCTGGATGTCAGCTAACTACTTGATAGGCGTAAAGGGTATCATTCAAACACGAGTAACGAGCGACCAGCAACGAGAGTATTTTCTAGCTAAAAGATAGTTACTTGTTAAACCAGCGTTTTAATGAGCGAGTCTCTCTCGCCATAAAGATAATCAATTAAGGGGATCTCAATCATAGTGTAGCATCCGGGTTTTTGTTTAAATCCGGCTCGTGCCGAAGCCACCATCACTTGGGCAGTAAGGGCAGGATTATTAACCTTCATCTCAAATTTAAGTAATTGATTATGGGTTGAACCGGAGACTCCTTTTCTCTCAAGCACAACTCCATGTCCCATATCAACCAAGTCGTCGACTTTAGAAACTAAATTAACGACTGTTTCATCTTTCGAAAAATAAGGATCGGTTTTGATCGCTTGTTCTACTTTAACAAAATCGACGCCCTCTTCTAGTTCCACATAGACCATTCTTCGGTGTAATCCGGTTCCTTTAGGAATTGTTAGGGAGACAGCATTTTTTACCCCTGATAAGGCTTTTACTGCAACCGTATGACCCATCGACATCCCCGGACCAAAATTCGTATAGGTTATCCCTTTAGGAGTCATCAACTGTAAGATACACCTAATCATTGAGTCGGTTCCAGGATCCCAACCAGCGGAGATTACTGCTGTTGAACCATGGGCCTTAGCTATGGAATCCAAACTATGACGATATTTAACCAGCTCACCGTGGAGATCATAACTATCTACCGTATTAACTCCTCTAGCCAGAATCTCCTGCGCATACTTAGGTATTAAACGGGTGGGTAACGCCAGAAAAGCCACATCTACTTGGTCAAGTTGCCACAGAGACGTAACAACTGGAAGATCTTTTAACTCTACCGGAAGATCTTTGATTGATTCCGGCCTCCGCACTACACCAGCAACTCGAAAATCTCCCGAGGACCCCACCGCATCCACTAAAAACCTCCCAATATTTCCATATCCGACTATTGCCGCATTATATTTATCCATTATTTATCTCCTCTCATCTTGCCTCTTAATTCGCACCCTTATATTTAGCTTGGCTTTTATTCATCATCAGTTGATAGATACTAATTCTAGCTTGACCTTTGTGAAAAGAGTGCGAAAGATAAGTTGCCTTGTTCTTCTTGTCATATGCTAATATTGGTTTAAAACCTGAACTAACCTGAAGGAAATATAAATTTGGTAAAGAAAGACTAGCAAGAAACAGATTTTTACCAGATTAATGGAGGCTTTTTTAATGCTTAAAGATTATCATAGCCATACCTTCAGATGCAAACACGCTAGCGGAGATGTAATTGATTACGCTACCGTAGCTGCCGAGCGGGGACTGCAGGTTCTCGGCGTCTCCGACCATACCCCCTCTCCCGATGGAAGGTGGAATACCCTCCGCATGAGTATAGCTGAACTTGACAGCTACGATGCAGCTATTGAATCAGCAAGAAAAGCTTATCCTGAACTAACAATCCTCAAAGGAATGGAATGCGAATACATTGAAGATTTCCTTGATTTTTATCAAGAAGAACTTTTGGAAAAACGAAAATTCGATTACTTAATTGCTGGCTCTCATTTCTTCCTCTGCCGGGGGAAGTGGACAGGAACTCATTCCTACATTAAAGGTAGGGAGGAACTAGAAGCTTACGCTAATAATGTCATTGCCTCTATGGCTTCTGGTCTTTTCGCCTTTATCGCCCACCCGGACCTTTTTGGCAACTCATATGATTTATGGGATGAACATACTCTCTATTACTCAAGGCTGATTCTTGAAGCAGCAGTCGAATATAAGATCCCCCTAGAAGTTAATGCTTACGGTTTTAGAAAACGCCCAAAAGAAACTGCTCAGGGAACACGTCCACCCTATCCATTAACACCTTTCTGGGAACTCGCCGCTGAATATGATGGGCTTTCAGTTATAGCCAATTCCGACGCCCATCAACCAGAGGAGATCGGATGTACCGCCGAAGCCCTAGCCCTGATTAACAAATATAAATTAAAACTCGCAGACCTTTCCTATCTCGAAAGAAAAGCGCCTCTCTCTTGCCAGAAATAGCTTAGCCTTACTTTCCTGATCAGCAGATGTTAACTTAAGGTAGTCGCTCACGCTGGCTACCGCCCGCACACGTGAAGTGATGAAAATGGGGCCGGGTGAGTCGACAAGCAGTTGTTCATGCCGCCTACCGACAGTATTACAAAGTAATGTAAATCAAAGGCGGGTGAATCAACAAAGAAGGCCTTTTCTAGGTAGTCCCCCACCCCAGCAAGCTGGGGCAAGCGAAAGGATGAAAATCAAAGCTTCGTCTTGGACTGGCAAAGGCTATCATTCATACGAGTGACGAGCTGCGAGATGTATTTTCTACGTAGTTTGAGTCAATTACGCTTGTTGTAGCCACGAAGATAAATATTGTTTACCGATCTTTTTATCTTTTACCATCTGAGCTACTAATTCATTTGGGGAGACGAATTTCCGTTCCTCGCGAAGAAACTTTAAAAAGTCAACAACCAAAATACATCCATAAATTTCCTGAGAAAAGTCAAAAAGATGAACCTCTACTAAAGGAGTGTTGTGATTGAAAGTTGGTTTCAGACCAACATTAGCGAGCCCGTAATACTCGTTGTCTTCAAGAAAAACCCTAACGAAGTAAACACCAAACTTAGGTAACAAACGATTGGAGGGAAAGGCTAAGTTAGCTGTAGGAAAGCCTAATACTTTCCCTCGATGATTCCCGGGCTCGACTTTTCCGGCTAAACGGAAGGGACGATTCAACATGCCGTTAGCCTCAGATAACTTGCCTGCTGTTAATAAACTTCTAATTCGTGAACTACAAACAGTTTTCCCGTGATATTTTACCGGTGGGATCACTTCTCCGTAAAGGGCGTTCTTGTAGGCATAATTCAAAACAAAATCAGTATTACCCGCGCCGCCTGCACCAAAAGTAAAATCATGTCCCACCACTAAGGCTTTTGTTCCTAAAGAGACTAGCTTCTCTAAAAAACTTTCCGCAGGTAGTTGCGCTAATTCTGGTGTAAACTCCAGTAATAAACAGCCATCCATTCCTGCAGATTCAAAGTAATTGCATCTTTCATCAAGCGATAACAACATGAGAGGAGATTGGCGCCTTAGCAAAACAGAAGTATGTTCTTTAAAAGAAACAACCAGCGAATACCAACCATTCTCCATACTTATTTTTTTCACTCGCTCTAGGATCTTTTGATGACCAAGATGAACCCCATCAAAATTACCAATAGTCAATACTAATCCCGATATAAAGTTTTTAGCAATTTCATTTTGTATCATGGCAAAGGAAGTCCAACGCTTCACTGTTTCATCACTCCTTTGCTTCAGCTATTATCTAGTTTAAAACTCTGACCGGCTGCCAGTAAGGGTTAGAACCTCCTACATATTTAAGAATTGCAAGCAAGCGACCATCTACGGTCATTCCTCTTATAAATTTATGTTCAGGGAGCGGAGCGCCAAGTATATTTACATTTAACCTCTGTCCATGACTAACCTTCTTTTCTTGATCTTGATCAAGAAGAATCATCGGTAGATGTTCTAGCGCTACCCCCGGAGGGATCAAAAGCTCAGTTACACCTCTACTCTTAACAGTCTGCTGAAGCTGGTCTAAAGTTAGGGCTTTCTGCAAGAAAAAGGGCCCGGATGCTAAACGAATCAACTCCCCCATACATCCCCCGCAGCTCAAGTATTTACCAATCTCATGGCACAAGGTTCTAATATATGTTCCGCGAGAACATTCAATGACTAAATGGGGACCCTCTTTAAAACCATAAACCGGAAGCAAATCGTCCTCCAGTTCCAGACGGAAAATTGTAATCTTCCTCTTCTCCCTAGGAATTTCCTTACCGGCACGAGCTAGTTTATATAAAGGTTGCCCTTGAACTTTAATTGCCGAGTACATCGGAGGTATTTGTTCCTGTTCTCCACTAAAGCGAGACAAAGCTGCGCGAATTATACCCGGATCAACAGCGGTCTCTGGTTTTGCTGATAAAACACGACCAGTCAGATCCTGAGTATCAGTAGTTAAACCCAAAACCAACTTGGCGCGGTAAAGCTTCTTTTCTTCATTGAGAAAAGAAATCAATCTGGTGGAAGAGCCCACAGCTATTACTAACACCCCAGTAGCCATCGGGTCTAAAGTTCCGGTATGCCCGACTCGGCGTTCGTGTAAGATTTTTCGGATTTCTACTACTACCTGGTGCGAAGTATATCCCATGGGTTTATTAATAATCAAAAAACCATCAACACTCATGCTAGAATGTCCTTCAGATCATTATTATTTTGTAGGAAATAATCTTGGACAAAAGAAAGCACTTCATCAATTACTTCGTAGAGCGAACCTGTAATCGAGCACCCTGCAGCTCGGGCATGTCCGCCACCTCCAAAGTGTGAGGCTAATCGACTAACATCAACCGTCGCTTTTGATCGCCAACTAACCTTGATCTCTCCTGGTTTGATCTCTTTAAAAAACAAGCCGACTTCTATTCCCCGGATTGAACTGGCGTAATTAACAAAATTCTCTGTCTCTTCCTGTTCTACTGGATATTTCTCCAGCATTTCTTGGCTTAAAACCATCCAAGAAAAACGGTTATCTTTTGAAACTTGTAGTGTGGAAAGTACTTCCGCTAAGAGACAAATTGATTCAAAGCTTTTTTCCTCGTAAACCCGTTCGGCAATTAGGGAAGGGGATATTCCATATTCATCCACCAATTTAGAAGCTAAAGAAAGGGTTTCACCAGTAGTATTTGAAAAACGAAAGAAACCAGTGTCAGTCGAGATCGCTGTATATATAGCCATAGCAATGCTGGAATCAAGCGGAAAACCACCTAAGTCTAGCAGTTGATAAACAATCTGACCGGCAGCAGCCGCATCCGATATTACGAGGTTTACTTCTCCAAAACCTGTGTTAGAGATATGATGATCGATATTGACCAATAGGGGCTTTGAAGTAAAAACTTCCGGCGGTATGTGCAACCGTGAACGTTCCGCGCAATCAAGGCTAATAACTACTTCCGGTTGGAGGGTAGAGACGCTTTTTGTTTTGTTTATTCCTGGCAGAAAATTGAAAAGCAACGGTTCTCCCTCAGGCAAAATCATGTCGACAAGTTTACCACTCTTCTCCAAAGACAACCCCATCGCCAACAACGAACCAATCGAATCGCCATCGGGATGGACATGGCAGCCGATCGTAAAACGGTTATACTTTTTTAAAATAGCAATTGTCTTTTCAAAAGAAGAAGAAGAATTCAAGGCTGATTCTCCCTTCCTTCTTTCTGAATCTGATCAATAAGCGATAGGATTCTCGCTCCTTCTTCCAAAGAAGTATCGGCTGTAAAATGAATCTCCGGTGTATGCCGTAATCTGATCCTCTTACCTAATTCGGAACGGATAAAACCCTTGGCGCTCTCCAAACCTTTCATTGTCGCTTGTTGCTGCTCCTTATCACCCAAGACACTTACATAGATCTTAGCATGACTCATATCTTTAGAAACTCGAACATTGGTAATAGAGGCAAATCCGATTCTAGGATCCTTAAGATCCCTTTGCAGTATTTTCCCGAGTTCTTCTTTAATCAATACTGCGAGGCGTTCTGCCCGGAATTCGGACATACCTTGACACCTCCTTTTATCCTTCAGAATTGGTAGCGCTTATCTTCTTGATCTCCTCATTAGTAAAAGCTTCAATGACATCGCCTTCTTTGAGATCATTAAACCTTTCGATACCAATTCCACATTCAAAACCACTAGCAACTTCCCTCACGTCATCCTTAAAACGTTTTAAACTGTCGATTTTGCCTTCAAAAATTACCACATTATCCCGGATAACCCTGGCTTCACTATTTCTAGGGATCTTACCTTCAACAACATAGCTTCCAGCCACTGTGCCAACTTTCGGCACTTTAAAGGTAGCTCTAACTTCAGCCCGTCCAAGGACTACTTCTTTGTATTCTGGCTCAAGCAGACCTTCCATGGCCTTCTTAACATCGTCTATAATATTATAAATAATACGGTACATTCGTAGATCAACATCTTCCCGTTCTGCCACCCTTTTCGCAATCGGGTCCGGGCGAACATTGAAACCAAAAATGATTGCCTCCGAAGCCGATGCTAACATAACATCACTTTCAGTAATGGCTCCAACTCCTCCATGGATCACTTTAACTCTAACTTCGTCAGTAGAAAGTTGCTCTAATGATTGCTGAATAGCCTCTACTGAACCATGGACATCAGCTTTAAGGATAATATTTAACTCTTTCATTTCCCCTTCTTTGATGCGAGTAAAAAGATCCTCTAATTTTACCCTTTGATATTTTTTCAATTCCTGTTCCCGACGGAATTGTTGTCTTTTTCCTGCTAATTGACGAGCTAACTTCTCATCAGTTACATAAAAAGTATCTCCGGCTTCCGGCAGATCATCAAGACCAACTATTTCAACTGGTTCCGAGGGTCCTACCTTCGTAACATTTTTACCTTTATCATTAACTAAGGCCCTAATCTTACCAGATACATCCCCGGCAATAACCGTATCACCCAGATGCAGGGTTCCATTTTGGACTAAAACAGAAGCAACCGGACCTCGCCCCTTATCTAGTTTCGCTTCAATAACTGTTCCCTTCGCTGGTCGGTTAGGATTAGCTTTTAACTCTTTCATCTCAGATACTAGCAGAATCATCTCGAGAAGTTGTTCAATGCCGATTTTTTTCAGGGCGGAAACCTCTACACAAATCGTGTCGCCTCCCCATTCCTCGGGAACTAGACCATACTGAGTCAATTCCTGCTTTACCCGGTCCGGATTAACAGCTGGTTTATCAATTTTATTGATCGCAACAATAATTGGAACATTAGCAGCTTTTCCGTGGTTAATAGCCTCTATCGTTTGGGGCATAACTCCATCATCAGCCGCGACCACCAAAACAGCTATATCTGTCACCTGGGCGCCCCGCGCGCGCATCGAAGTAAAAGCTTCGTGTCCAGGAGTATCTAAAAAAGTAATCTTTTTTCCATTAATATCTACCTGATAAGCCCCAATATGCTGAGTTATTCCTCCAGCTTCAGAAGCGATCACATTTGCTTCTCGAATACAATCAAGCAATGATGTCTTGCCATGATCCACATGTCCCATAATGGTCACTACCGGCCAACGTGGCTGTAATGATTCCGGATTATCGGCAATCTCCTCTACTTGAAGTGTCTCTTCCTCGCTAGGAGCTACCTCAACAGTAACACCAAATTCTTCCCCCACCAGAATAGCTGTATCCATATCAATCTCTTTGTTGATTGAAGCCATCACCCCCAAAGAGATTAACTTCTTAATAACATCGGAGACGGAAACCTCAATTGCTTGCGCAAACTCCTTGACAGTAATGTCTAAAGGGATCTGAACCGACTTAACATTAGTTGCAGGTTGCGGCGCCTTTGGTTTTTTAAATGCTGGTCTCCGTTTTTGATACTGTGGCATCTTGCTGAGGTTCTCCTTTTTTCGTCCTTTTCCTAATCTGGAACCATCCTGCTTTCTATCTGATTCCTCCGTAGAAAGCCGTTTCCCTCCTGAGGAAGGACTTGAAGCAGGTCTGGTCTGCTGCTTCCCTTTAGGAGGAGTAGCAGAAAAAGTTCGTTTCGTCTGCTTTTCTCCTGGTTTTACTGGAGCCTCTGACTGTTTCCCTGTTCGTATTCCCTCTGTAATTCTCGTGGAAGTAGAAGTAGATGTTGATGAGGGTGTCTGTCTTATAGGCTGATCTGTGAGACGAGGAGAACTCTGAGTTCCCTTAGAACCCGCTAGGTGTCTCCGGTCCTCCGCATCCAAACGCCCTTTATTACTGCCTTGCTGTGAGATTGATGGCGACCCACCTGGCTTAACTGGACTGGACTGACGTTGCCCAGTAGGTTTTGGTTGAACCGGCGTACTCGCCTGTTTCTTAAGGGGTTGTTGTCGAGGAGTTGTCGCCCTTTCCCGAATTGACGATTGTTGTTCTTGTTCAACTTTTCCCTTTGGTTTCTGTTCTTGTTTTTTGGGTAAAGGAGACTCTTTTTCTGTTACCGTAGAGGTTTTAACCTTTGAACTAACGGTTTTTGAACTCTCCACGACAGTGCTTTTTCTCTTAGTTGTCACCCCACTTGTATTAAAAGAACTACGCACTTGCGCTACATATTCCTCATCCACAGTACTCATATGGTTTTTAACCCCAGCTCCCATCTGATTCAGGATGATGATCAAATCTTTACTTTGAATACCTACTTCTTTACTCAGTTCATAAACACGCATTTTAGCCATTGAACCACCTCCGATTATTCCATCCGGGCGGAAAGAATCTGTTTTTTTATAGTAGAAGCCATTTCCTTTGAGGCTACACCAACAACAGTCAGATTACTTTTTCCTAGAGCCCGCCCTAATTCAATCTGATTAAAAAGATAATATATATCAACTTGATATTTCTTGCAAAGCCGTTCTATTTTTTCTGTAGTATTGGGTGATGAATCCTTAGTCATCACAACTATTAAAATCCTACCTTTTTTTATTGCTAAAGATGTCGCTGTAAATCCCAATGTTAGTTTCCCGGCTTTACGAGTTATACCGAGCAGATTAAGAACGCTCTTCATTTAAGAATCGCCGCTCCCAACTCCATCTTCAATTTTTCCTTAAGCTCTGGAGCGATGCTAATTCCAAGTTTGATTCCCAAATAGTTACCCCTAAAAGCTTTCTCCAAACAGTCAAGACAAGGACAGATATAACAGCCTCTCCCCGATTTCTTGCCAGTGAAGTCTACAAGAACATCACTTTCCGGAGTTCTTACAATCCGGATTAGTTCATTTTTATTCTTAATCTCATTGCAGCCAATACAAGTTCGTTGGGGAACCTTGCGAACACGTACAGCCATTAACCTTTCCCTCCTTTTTTACGGGAATCTTTACTTTTCTTCTTTTCACCGAGGCTAAATTTCTCTTTTAATTCCTCGGAAAGGAGTTGCCCGATCGTAAAGCCGGAAGTATCTTCTTCCGTAAAAACTAACTCAGTATCTTTTTCGGAAAATTCTAGGCCTTCTTCTTCTAAGTCCTCACTTTCATCCCTAAAGAGATCAATACCTTCCTCTAGTTCATCAATTAACTCCTTGGCTCTTTGTTTTGAACGTTTTTTTGTCTTTTTCTTTTTAGCTACTCCCTCAAAACTTTCCTCTTCGATCCCACTTGGATCATTGGGGTGAGCAAGTTCTTCTTCCCCAGCGCTTTCAAGAGGCGCCAACTCTTCATCGATTACACTTTCCTCTACTGGTTCTTCCCTCTCTTTCTCTTCGTCGGGGAGGATTTCGTCCCAATCATATACTTGAGGGGTAAAATCTTTTTCTCCAGCCATGAGTGTCGCGATTTCATCTTTAGCTTCTTCCGCTTGAGTTTCACTCTTAATATCTATTCTCCACCCAGTAAGACGTGCAGCTAACCTGGCATTTTGCCCCTCTTTGCCAATGGCTAAAGATAACTGATTATCTGGAACAACAACAATCGAACTCTTTTTACTATAAAGTAGTTTTACCTCACATACTTTGGCCGGACTTAAAGCTCTGGTAATAAATTTCGCAGGATCCTCATCCCATAAGATAACATCAATTTTTTCTCCTTTTAATTCACGCACAATCATCTGTACTCGCGAACCTTTTGCTCCTACACAAGCCCCTACCGGATCTACATTCTCAAACTTGCTATAAACCGCTACTTTAGAACGGACGCCAGGTTCCCTGGCCACACTTTTAATCTCAACAATTCCTTCTTGGATCTCGGGAACTTCAAACTCTAAGAGCCTTTTAAGCAGTCCATTCTTAGCTCGAGAAAGTATAATCTGAGGGCCTTTAGACCCTTTTTTAACCTCCACCAGATAAGCCTTAATTCTGGCGCCTTGTTCAAAATGTTCCCCCGGTATCTGTTCATGAGGGGGTAAAATAGCTTCTGTTTTTCCTAGATCTATATAAACCGTTTTCTGTTCAAATCGCCTAATCGTTCCAGTAATGACATCATCTACCCGGGATGAAAATTCGTCATAGATCAAACTTCGCTCTGCTTCGCGGATCCGCTGAACTACAATCTGTTTAGCAGTTTGAGCAGCAATCCGTCCAAACTCTTTTGGAAAGATTTCAAATTCTACCATATCTCCTTCATTATAGAGCGGATCTTTTGATTTTGCCTCTGCCAAATTAATCTCTGAAGTCTCATCCTCTACTTCTATAACCACTTCTTTATAGGCATAAATATGAAAATCCCCAGTCTCTGGATTTAATTCCACCTTAATATTGGAGTTTCCTCTTTGGTCTTTTTTATATGCTGAAGATAAAGCAGACTCAATAGCTTCAATCAATACTTCCTTGGAAATTCCCTTCTCTTTTTCAACTAAGTTTAATGCTTCTATTAACTCTCGGTTCATCCCAATGTCCTCCCTTAAACCTTCCTTAATCTATGTAACTCAAACGAGCTTTCGAAATTAGTGCCCAAGGAATAATTAGTTTCTCGCCATCCACCTCTAGTAATACTCTTCCGTTTTCCCCATCAGACCACCCTCCAAGCTTTCCTTTGAGCTTTCTTCGACCCTGAACAGGAGTGTAAAGTTTAAGCTCTACCCATTGACCAACAAATCTTCGAAAATGCTCTGGTTTGGTCAGGGGTCGATCGATTCCTGGAGATGATACTTCTAACAAGTAGGAAGAGGAAATCGGATCCTTTTCATCTAAAATTGCGCTTAACTGCTGGCTAAAGGCTTCACAATCTTTAATCCCTATTCCTTCTGGATGATCAATAAATATCCTTAAGATTCTGCTTGAGCCTTCCTTGGTTAAAACAATCTCAACAACCTCGTAACCAAGCTCTTCTCCAATTTTTTTTGCTAACTCCCAAAGGACGGTTTTGACCTTCTGGCTCATGAATATTCTCCTTTTTCCAATTACAGTAGTGCTTTATTAAATGGCAATCAAGAGAAAGAGTGGGCTAAAAACCCACTCCTTTGCCAAGACATTGCTAATACATAAAGTTTACCACAGTTTAAACCCTTTGACAAGGCTAACCACGAATAATGCTTTTCTTCGACTAAAAAACCTTGTATATGAATAGCTAGTAAGTAACTAAGGACAAACTGCCAAACCTTATTAGCAGTATTAGCAGCATCAATAAGAATTTTCCTCCTTACTTTTTATTTTGCCTCCCTAAGCATTTCTTTTATACCTGTAGTCATCTTTACTTCTAGATTACTATAAACCAAGATTCCCTCTAAAGAACGTTTAATAAGAAACTGGCGCCGTTCCTGATCTTCTGCAACAAAAACAGCCGTCGAGTATAGATCGGCCTCAAGCGCAGTGTCTGCAACTACGGTAGCAGCAAAAATATCCGCTGGCGGATAACCAGTATAAGGGTGAAGGAGATGGGAATATCTTCTCCCATCGACCTCAATATATCTTTCGGTATCAGCAGAGGTTCCGATTGCCTTCCCTGAAGTTAGTTCCAGCACTCCAATCCACTCGCTGTTACGAGGATGGGAGATGGCAATTCGCCAGGCTCCTCCGCCCGGTCTCTCCCCTAAAACGCGGATACTACTTTCTCCACCATTAATCAAAGCTCCATGGACCCCGGCTTGGCTCAATATTTCCCAAGCCCGGTCGACAGCATAACCCTTAGCCACCCCACCTAAGTCTAGCTTCATTCCTGCTTGTTTTAAGAAGACCGTCTTCTCCTCTTCGTTTAACTCCACCAGCTTTCTCTGCGTCAAAGGTAAAACTGATTGAACTTCGTGAGGAGAAGGGATTCTACCTTCACCTTCATAATCAAAATCCCAAATTTCTACCAAAGCCCCAATTACTGGATTAAAGTAACCTTGACTCTCCTCAGCCATGGCGAAAACCACCTGTAAAAATGAGAACAATCCATCACTAACTGGTATGGGATGCAGTCCGGCGTTATCATTAATCCTTGCTACTTCCCCCTGCTCCTGCGTAGTAAAATTTTGAATCCTTCGCATCTCTATAAACGCCTTTTCAATCGCCAGGTGAGCCTTTGGGCCATATGCTGTAATCCTAATTAAAGTGCCAAAAAGAAAGCTACTTTTTTGGATTGGTCTTCTTATTATATAGATACGTAAAAAAATAGCAATCATCGGAATAAGAATCAACATAAGTATGATCCAAGACCGTTTTTTAGGCAAAATTTCTCCCCCTCCAGGGTATTATAGCTTAAGGAATTGACTAGTTCAATTATTAAAAGATTTGATCACAAGAATAATCCTTTATGCTTGTCGAGGCGCTTGGCTTTGATTTTCATCGCTTTCACGTTTGCTAGCGATAGCCGACGTGAACGATTACTTAAAAGCTTTCCTTAACACCATTAACAGGTATTAAGATAAAACCAGTTTTCTTCAAAATATAAAGTATCACTGCATAATAAATAATATTTATTAGACAAAACAGAGTAGAAAATAAAAACGAGGCCAATATTTGAGGAGCGTCAATGCCCATCAACGCAAAAAACCACATATTAATGGTATCAAGGATAATTGCAAAGGAAAAATGAAAGAGATCACAAATAATGACCATGTAAAAGTTAAGCCTAAAAAAGAGTTTTAATAACGCGATATTGATAATAAAAAGAATGATGGTATGAATTCCAACTGGAATCTCCCAAAGGGGAAATAATACCTCTCGCAGCAAAAAGGTAGCTAGTCCAAATAAGAAGCTGAACAAAAAGAACTGTCTTCTTTTAGCTTGATGACCAATCAGTCGCAGACTAATTTTACTTAGAAAAAAACTTTCTATTATATAATAACTAAACTTAACTATCGGTTTTAGTATCATTCTTTTCTCCCCATACAAATATTTTCGATTTTTTCATATCGTGTCCCAAGCATTAGTTCACTACCTGCCAAGGTTCCAAACCTCTCCGCAGCATCTTTACATCCCCATGATCCTTAACACGAAGTTCAATCTGATGCAAATTTTTAATCCCTAGAGCTATTAGTGCTTTAGCACATTCTGGGCAGAATTGCTTTCCTGAAAGTCTTAGAACCTCGTTTACAGCCTCTTCCATAGAATGTGCCGGACGATAGGGGCGGTTACTTGTCATCGCATCTAAAGCATCTGCCACTGCAAAAATACGAGCGGCAAGAGGTATCTTTTCACTTTTTAACCCCAGTGGATAACCGCTACCATCATAATGTTCATGATGGAGTAAAATAATATGAGCAGCCGATTCTAAGAAATCAATCTGTTTCACAATCTCGTACCCTAATTCCGGATGGCGTTTGATCGCTTCCCATTCCTGCGGTTGGAGTTTGGTTTTTTTTAAAAGGATACTATCAGGAACACCAATTTTCCCGATATCATGAAGAAACCCCGCCCAGGCAAGTTTTTGTAACTCCTCTTGTCCAAGCCCCATTTTTTCGGCAATGGCAGTAGCATAACCAACCACCCGCGCTGAGTGACCCCAGGTTTCGTGATCCCGATAATCCAGCGCATAAGCCAGCGCTTTAAGAGTACCTTCATAGGTTTTGTTTAATTTTTGAATATATTGTTTTTGAAGATCATTTTTTTCTTGGATTTCTTTATTTAAATTTAACACGTTGTGACGAAAAAACAAAATAATTAAAGTTAAAACGGAAGTAATTAAAGCAAAATAGATAAAGTATTCTTGGTTAGAGATATCTTTACGTAATAATATTTCCCAATAAAAAAAGTAGGAACCAAACAAAAAAGTTAAACAGATCAAAACCAATTCGAAAATTAGTAGTTTTTTATTCATGGCTGTTCATTCCTGTCAATTTGCTGATCGGTAGTAGAACTATTTTTCGCTTTTTTAAAAGGTAGACAATTACAATAATTACTAATAAATTAAGCCATCCATATAAATATGATATTGCCCCGGAATTTATAATATGGGCCATTGAAATACCAACAAAGCTAAATAAATTTAAGATAACAATCTCAACTAGGATAATGGTGAAAAAGTAGACTAGATCACATATCACTGCTGCTAAAAAGGGTAGTTTGAAAATAACAAGCAAAAAAATTATGTTAAGCAAAAACAGGATCATAGTATGAAGTCCCAGTGGTAAGGGGAGTAAATTAAAAACGAGATCACGCAACAAAAAAGTACTTAAGCCAAAAGAAAAGCCAAAAATCAATATACTTTTGTTCTTAGCTTTAATCCCTAAAAATGTAAACGAAGCTAAACAGAGGATAAGCCCTTCTGGTATGTAGTAGAGTAGTTTTAGAAAAATCGCATTCATGTTTAACTCCTTGTTCGACCTATTTATGCTACCCCTATATTCAACTGTTACAGTGTAAAAGATATTTTTCTTAGAAAATCCTAGGTTTAATTCACCGGTTTCGATTCCCTTCATTTCACGTGGGCGCTCGGTAGCCAGCGTGAACAACTTGTTGCATCAAGATTAATTTTTGCTTTTGTTTTGGGAAATGCATAATCTGTTACAATTTTAAATTAAGGTAAGGATCTAATTAATTTTGTCATAATTAACCTTGACACCATCTTTAAGTAAGGGAATTGCATAATTACCTCAAGCTTATATTTAACCACAATATATAGTGTTTAGCTGATATTAGGCTATCAATATATTGTGATTAAATCTTAAACAATTGAATTATGCAATTCCTTAAAGTATAAATTGTGTTAACTTACTGAAATCTTTTCGGTAAGTTCGGTTGATAGCCTATAAATGCACATGCAGAAACAGAAGAAACTGCCGCAAATAGAAATAAAAGTGACGCCATAAGACGTAAAATATTTTTCTTCATGATCGCACCTTCCCTTCTTTTTTCGTTCCCAAGTTACTAAGCTGTTTATATATGTGAAAACCTGATGGTGTCAAGGTTACCCCTTGCCATAAAAAGCCTAAAGCGCTCGCCACTACTAAATCTTTGTGCTCAAATTGCACTAACAACATGACCAACATTAACCAGAGCCCAGTAAATACTAACCCAAGAAGCTTAAACCTCCTCTTTTGCTCAGAGCGAAGGGGACGCTCTTTGACCTCAGCTGGGGCAAATTTTTGCACTAGTATTAGGTTAAGAATAAAACAACAGAGTAAAAAAAGTATTAGCCACCTTTCCGGGAAATTCGGGCTGATATATTTCCCTACCAAGCCAAAAACCGTAGGAAGTAAAGAAGAAATAAACATACACCTCCACGGTGCAGATAAGTGTGCGCCCCCAGTTACCGAACGAAAGAAAACTGCAGTTAAAGCTGCAGTTACGCCAAGTTTTAACACCCCAAAAATCCAGCAAAAAAAGCTTAAAAAAAAGAAATTAAATAAAAGTAACAATAAGGAAATAATTGAATATTCAATAACTTCAGCTTGCTCCTCATTTAAAATTAAGTTATCTTTAAACCATAGGGTTATCTTTTTAGCTAATTTCTCCATCAACAAAAACCTCTAAAATTCAACATTTTCTCTAAATATGTTTCGACGTTTGGAGAAAGATACCTGCTCGTTTTTTATATTTTTCCTGTTTCAACTCATCCAAATTGCTTGGTAGGAAAATATTTTTCAACTCTTCCCCCCTTATTTTTGCTAACCCAATTTATCTTCTTTTGTCCTTGATAAGGGCAAAGCGTTCCCCCATAATCAGCGCTGGAATATGGAAGTTTAGGAGAGAGGGCTTCGAAAAGACAACACTTCACACAAGCCATACACTGCCAACATTCTCTTGAGCTACGGATAGATACTTTTTCTTCTTGATCCAGGTAAAGTAGATCGCCTGGACAGATCTGAACGCATTCTCCGCAACCAATACATTGTTCTCTTTTGATCCAAACTCCCATCTTTTTTCTCCTTCCATCTTTAAGCTTATTACCAGCCAGCATCTTGGTTGCTCCCTATTAGATAAGTTGGTGATAAGGACGTTCTATCATTTCAATTGCACCGTTATGGTTTCGCCTACTATTTATAAATTTCCTCCAGTGCAGGTCACATCTTTCCGGATAATCTACTCTTGTTTGAAAACCTGGCCACCTAGTCTCTCTCCGGTACAAAAGGTGTTCCACTGTCACCTTGGCAACATCTAGCAAATCAAGCACCTCATGGGCTTTCATTAATTGGTGACTATTCTTGGCGAGCAGATAAGATACTTGATCGTTTAGTTGAGAAAGATCTTCTTTAGCCCTAAGTAGTCTAGGCTCACTTAGTTCATAGCGACAAGAGATTCCACCCGCATATTCCTCCATAATTTTTTGCAGCCTCTCTTCCATCTCCCATGGTTCAATTCCTGTTAAACCCCGACGGTATCGCTCTAAGGGAGCAAAGACGCGTTGTTCTTCAAGGAAAATTCCTGCCATTAGCTCATGATCGCCCACCACTGACGTTAACTGGTCAACAATCGTCTCTCCAGCAATTATGGCTTCCGCCCAGCTACCACCAATATATTTCGAAGGATAACCCCCCGCTACGTCTCCACAGGCATAAACTCCCCCTATAGTAGTACGCCTTTCCTGATCAATCCAATAGCCAGCTTGACCATGTCCACCCACAATATAAGGTTCCGTGCTGGAAATTTCTACTGGTTTTTTCTCCGGTTCGACCCCATTAGTGACCCAGTAAAGAACAGTTGCCGGATTCTCATTTAGGTAAGATTCTTTCAACTCTCTAACCTGTTTATCTGTTAATTGCCGGGTTTCTAAAAAACATGGCCCCCGACCTTCTTTAAGCTCCTGAAGATAAGCAAATAAGGAAAGGCAAGAGGGAAAAGGAAGATCTGAAACAGTATCATTTTTACTGGTCAGATATTGCTGTCCATATGAATTGAGCAAGTATGCGCCACAATCTCGAGTCAATATGCTAATCGAACTTGCCACATCTTTAATGGTTAGAGCAATAAAACGCATTTCAAAACTGGTCATCTCCGCTCCAGCCCTAATTCCCATGGCATAACCACTACCCGTATTGAACGGGGAATACCAGATCTGATGGTGACCATCAACCGGATTACGAGACCGATAAAGTCCAGCACATCCTCCCGTTGTACATAGAATAGTACTAGCTTTTATGATATAAAAGCAGGCATCCCTAACCCCTATCCCAGCTACACCAATCACTCTACCTTCTTTTGAAAGCAAATAATTAGTGGCAGCAACACGGTTTAAAACCTTTACTTCTTTCTCCTTCACTTTCTCGGCCAACAGGGGTTTTAATTTTTCCCCATCAACCTTAATTCCCCAGCGACCATGAGGAAGATAAGCTCCATTAGCGTTTTTAAGGATCGATAAGCCCCATCTCTCGACCTTTTCTACTACTTTATTTAGCCTTTTTGCCGCCGAAAGAACCAGGTCTTCCCGGACTAACCCTCTTGCTTCATGCCGAATATCTTTTAGAAAACTTTCAGGAGTCTCTCCTGGATGGAGATAAGCTTTAATTACATTAACTCCTGCCGCCAGGCAGCCACTCCTCCTGATATCGGCTTTTTCCATAATAATAACCCTTGCTGTAGGAGCCTGTTCTTTAATTGTTACTGCCGCTAAACAGCCCGCAGTTCCACCCCCTATAATCACTACCTCTGCTTCAAAATGAACTCTCTCTGGACCCATTAAACTCCTCCTCTCGTCGCTGGTCGCTCGTCACTCGTAGCGAATGATAGCCTTTGTAGGCAGTTCCGCATGAAAGCCATATTTTCATCACTTCACTTGTGCGGGCGGTAGCCAGCGTGAGCGACTACTGAAATTCTATTCCCGGAAAGGATAATAAATGTTTAAACTCAATGGCCCATGAGAAGCTAATAGTAAATTCGCTATTAAGAAGCCGATCAAAAAAGAATCCGAGATCCCGGATTCTAATTAGTCTATTGATTTATCTTCTAGAAACAACTAATCAATTCGTTAAATCGACCTTACTTTCTAGCGTCCACACCAGCTAAGGTCAGTAACCGTCCAGTCACTACTTGATAGATGCCCTCCTCGTTTAAACCATAAAGCGCTTGTAATTCCTGAATGGTTCCGGATTCTATAAATCGATCCGGATATCCCAATCTCGAAATTTGGAGCTTTCTAATCCCCGCTTCAGCCAGAAGTTCTAGCACTGCAGAGCCAAAACCTCCAGTTAAAACATGATCCTCTACTGTAATAATATGCGGAACCCGCCGGGCCCAATAAAGGATCGTTTGTTGATCCAGAGGTTTTATGAACCGACAGTTTATTACAGTGCTATAGATGCCAACTTGTGTTAGAAGTTCCGCCGCTTTCTCGGCGATGTGAACCATCGGACCAAGGGCGAGAAGGGCTACATGTTCACCTTCTCTTAGGACCTCAGCTTCACCTAGGCGAAAAGTTGGTTGCAGCGAAAGTTTTATACCTCTGCCTTGCCCCCGAGGGTACCTGATGGCAACAGGTTTGTCCATGTCAACGGCTAATAATAACATCTGCCTAAGCTCGTTTTCATCTTTAGGCGCCATAATCGTTATCCCTGGGATCATACGAAGATAGGAAAGATCAAATACTCCATGATGAGTTGGCCCATCCTCGCCAACCACACCAGCCCGGTCTAAGGCAAAAATTACTGGCAATCCTTGTAAACAAACATCGTGAAGAATCTGATCGAAGGCTCTCTGCAAAAAAGTTGAATAAATAGCCACCACCGGTTTCATTCCCGCTCGGGCCAGACCTCCAGCCATTGTTACAGCATGCCCTTCAGCAATTCCCACATCAAAAAAACGATTCGGGAAACGCTGAGAAAATTCTTTCAAACCAGCTCCTTCGGTCATGGCAGCCGTAATGGCGACTATCCTCTCATCATGTGAGGCTACTTCCACAAGGGTTTTTCCAAAAACCTCTGTATAAGTAGGAGGGCCAGGTTTAAAAGGAAGATACCCGGTACTAATCTCAAATCCGGAAACCCCATGAAATTTACTGGGATCATCTTCAGCTGGCTTATAGCCTTTTCCTTTTTTGGTTAAAACATGAACTAGTATTGGTCCTTTATGTTCAGAAGCATCTAATAACGCCTGACTTAATTGGCGCAGATTATGCCCATCTACAGGACCAAAATAAGTAAATCCTAGTTCTTCAAAGAGAATTCCAGGAATGACTAAGTACTTCAGGCTATCCTTGATTTTATCCAGATATCTAAAAGTAGTCTCCCCTACTTTAGGAATCTTCTGAATTAACTGTTGAAGCTCTTCTTTTAATTTATAAACCATCGGATTCATTCTTAGCCTGCTTAAATAGTTAGAAAGCGCACCTACATTAGGAGCGATCGACATCTCATTGTCGTTAAGAATCACGATCAGATTAGTCTTAAGATGTCCAGTATAGTTGAGAGCTTCAAAGGCCATCCCACCGGTTAAAGAGCCATCCCCAATCACCGAAACTACTTTATATTTTTCTCCGATAAGATCTCTGGCCTTGGCTAGACCAAGACCAACCGAAATTGAAGTACTACTGTGTCCAGTCGCAAAAATATCATGAGGGCTCTCTTCTGGTTTAGGAAACCCACTAATTCCTCCTAATTGTCTAAGAGTTGAAAAATTACTTAAGCGCCCAGTTACTATTTTATGTACATAAGACTGATGGCCAACATCCCAGATTATTTTATCATAAGGGCTAGTAAAGACCTTATGAAGAGCCAAAGTAAGCTCAACCACTCCTAGATTCGGAGCAAGGTGACCACCATTCTTTGAAATGGTTTTAATTAAGAGAGCACGTATCTCCTCAGCTAAAATCTCTAATTTATTATAAGATAAATTTTTGAGATCCTCAGGAAGTTTTAGGTCATCAAGCATCTTTTTATTACCCCACTCTTGTTTTAGGAATTGCCTCATTCAATTATTTATGATTTGTTTTAAGCCTTTGTTTTTTATTCTTCCCATTATTCTTTTTTCGGTTGACTATTTGTTCAAACTTTTCCAGAAAAAAAGCTACCTTCAACACTATCTCATGGGATTTATTGATGGCAAAAGATTTTCCCGCAGCTTTTCCTCCCACTGTTACTGCAGATATTAAACCAACAATAGTTATTGAAAATACGTCCCTTAACTGCGCAATGTTATTATTTAACACAAAATCAATAACCAAAGCGGCGCCTAATGAGCCACTAACAGTGCCGCAGATGTCTCCAATCACATCATTACAGAAACTAGCAACCTGGTCAGCGTTTCTCACTAATTCGATGGCCTTTTTAGCGCCAAAGACCCGGTCGCTAGCCATCGCATGAAAAGGTTTTTCTGAAGCAGCCGTGGTCGCCGTACCAATAATATCAAATAGAATTCCTAATAAGATTACTGCTGATAAAACTAAAGCCGAAACCCAATAAACTGTAGTGGCCTGTGTAATCTGAAAAAGAATCGAAATAGAAATAGATAAAAAAAAAGTCAGAAACCCGACCTGTAATGCCTTTTGTTGACTACCAGACAAACAATACTCCTCCATCCAAAATTAAGAAGATGGTCAATTATTGAGTAAACATTGTAGCTTAAGGTCCAGTAGGTTTTCCCGACATTCTCCGGAACGTTACCATTCCGGCGGTTTCCCTTTATGAACGTCTTACCGAGTCGCCTACGGTAAAACTGGATCACCACTTAGTCCACACCGCAATCCTCAACAATTGTCCCCCATAGGAATAGCCTAGGAGTTTTCCTCAACGGAAACTAGACGTTTCTAGCCTCTTTTGCAGAATGGGTTTCAAACAGCAAAGAGCAGTGTTCTTAGGCCTTCAAGAACTTCCACTTGATACCCGTTATCCTCCTCACCCCACCTCAAGGCAGGCTACACTGCATCGATACTTAATAAGTAATAACTTTTTTCATACCGTATGCAGGTTCAATCCCAAGCCGTAGTTTCGCCCTTAAGCTTTCCCACACACTTGGGTCTCCACGGTAAGGGGTCAATGCCCACATGCCTTTGTGGGTCGCCCCTTTACCTTAACCCCCAGCACCGCCCCCAACTGGGCGTCAGCGGCTAGCACCAGGGACTTCATCGATGTGCCCGTGACGGATTTTTAGGCCCGTCTTCGAAACGGATTTCCGACTAGGATACTACACCATCTTCTATTATTGAATATTATAACATAAAAAATACAGATTTTAAATTATTTTTTTATGGTAAGCAGGTTACCCAATCATCCAGTAGCTAATGACAATCCCCAATAAAGAACCGACAATTACCTCCACTGGAGTATGGCCTAGAAGTTCTTTGAGGTGTTCAT
>ENA-UOOR01001340-UOOR01001340.1-fermentation-metagenome-genome-assembly--contig:-NODE-1340-length-29561-cov-5.772182_pt1 | contig 29561 bp, 32 predicted proteins | sample MGYA00245780_ERZ724029 | MGnify/ENA primary metagenome ERZ724029 (study PRJEB28704, sample SAMN03018315) | fermentation metagenome | biome: anthropogenic terrestrial biome; feature: soil; material... | reverse complement strand
CTCATGCAATGATATTGATAGATCACTTGGGGGATCAATCCTTTTGGCTCTTCGCGGAATTATGTGGGTGAGGTCCGGCAGAGAATATGGCCTCTGTTCCTCTATGTCTCTTTGGTTGGGTCAGAGCATAGCGGTTCACCACAGAGGCACGGAGACACAGAGAATTCACGATTCAAGTTCGCCCATGCCAAATAGCGAGGAGCCATAATATTCCAATACCTGGGCCAATAACTTCGAGATTTGAGATTATGCTTTTTCGGCCTTGCATCCTCCCTTGTGCGCCTCTTGTTGTCTGAGGTATCTCATTCTGCAGCTTAGGTCTGCACGCACCCCACAATCCGCCCGTCCTTAAGCTTATACATCTTATGCGCCTTTCTTGCCATATCAAGATCATGAGTTACAACAATCAGAGTCATACCCTGCCGGTTGAGATCAGAAAAGAGCTCGAAGATAATCTGCGATGTTTCTGAGTCCAGATTGCCTGTTGGTTCATCTGCCAGTATTATCATGGGATCGTTTATCAGCGCCCGCCCGATTGCCACCCGTTGCATCTCGCCGCCGGAAAGCTGCCCAGGCAGATGATTGCCTCGATCTCCCAAGCCCACCCTCTTTAGGATACTGTCAATCCTGCTCTTGTTCCCATCACGATGGCTGAAGAGCAATGGAAGTTCTATGTTCTCCAGGGCGGTAAGCGCAGGCATGAGGTGAAACTGCTGGAAGACAAAGCCGATGTTATCTCTTCGCAGCTTCACCAAATCACGCTCCCTAAGTCCGCTTATCTCGATGTCGTTTAGCCTCAGACTTCCTCCCGAAGGAGGGTCTAGACAGCCCAAGACGTTTAGGAGCGCCGTCTTTCCGGACCCAGAAGGACCGACGATCGAGATAAATTCACCCTCGCTAACGCTGAAATCAACCTCTTTAATAGCATAGATCTCTTCTCTTCCTCGACGATAGACCTTGGAGAGATTCTTGGCTTCGATTACGTTTCTCATTCCAGTCCACTCCTGATAGCTTCCATGGGGCTCAAGCGCGATGATAGAAACGCCGGATATATCCCGCAAACCAGCCCCAAGATAACCGAGAAGGCCAGGGAGAACGCAACCAGTTCCGGACTGAATGAGATGAGCGATCCCGAAGGGGAGTAAGGAAGCATTCCCTTAACGAAGCTCTCAATCAGGCTTGATCCCATAAGAGCGGCAAACATCCCTATTATGCCGCCACTGATAGTTATGAAAACCGTTTCCATCAGGACCATCGCACTGATGTCTGATCCCGAGGCTCCAATGGCCTTCATCATACCGAACTCTCTCGTTCTTTCATTCACAGACATGAGCAATGTATTGATTATACCAAAGGCGCTGATGATCAAGGCTATTATTATCACAGTAAGGAGGAGAGATTTCGCTGAACCTGCCAGATTCATTATGGTCCCCATAATCTGAGTCATGGTGACTACCTGGATATCTGGAATCTTTTCCATCTCTTCCGAAACCGCTGAGATGCGGCTCACGTCTCTTACTTTAACCGCTATCGTCGTGATCCTGCCCTCTTTGCCAAAGACCCTCTGTGCTTCCTCTAAGGGGAAGAAATGGAACTGATCATCCTGATCACCAGTCCTATCCAGGATGCCAACGATGGTGAACTGCTCTTTATTCGGACCAACAGGCAACACCTGCCCAACGCTCAGGTTCTCTTTCTCCGCCAGATCTCTGCCCGCTAACATGACGTTGGTTTCATTTTCCATGAAGAACCTCCCCTCAACTTCCCACCAGGGCTTGAGACGGAGCATATCTTCCATCTTGATCCCGTAAATGATATGTGGCGTGCTCTTGCCTGTCTTCTCATCCTTCTTCAGAAATTGGTGCATAAGCATGGGGGTGGCCAATTCTATATCCGGAATGCTGGTAACATTATCCAGGTCCGAGGCAGAGAGATACTTTGGTATAACTCCTCCGTGGATGATGAGTGAAGCGGCTTCATAGGGACAGCCTTTAGGAACCGCCAGAATATGCACCCCCATGCTGTTCACCTCATTATTCAGCTCTTTTTCATATCCGGAATTTAGGGAGAGGAGGCTGAATAGGACCGATACGGCAATGGCCACGCCAAGAATGGTGAGGCCTGTTCTGCCTCGGCGGCGGGTTAGGTTCTTGGCTGCAAGGGTGAATAGATTCATTTATAAATTTCTCCACCAATCTCGACGATTTTACCGATGAGCATGGGATCGCCGTCTTTGATTGTGACTTCACCATATACCTTTGCATCTTCGCCTCTCTTCTGGGGTATTACGAAGTTGCTCGGCAGAATATCAACGTATATGCTACCGGTATCGTCGTTAAGTATGAACCAGCAGCCTGAGGGGCACTCTCTCTCTATTGTCCCTTCTATTACCACCATCTTTCCCTCATAGAGAGTTGCATTATCGAGAATGCCGCTGATTCTTAATTCTTCTCCATCTAGCTCTGCAGGAACGTTCTTTGACAGGACAGGAGACAAATCGAAGAAAACCAATCCCAGCAAACATAGAGCAGTTATCAATATATATCGATCTTTCGTTTTCATCACCCATCATTAAAAATTCAGGTTTATGCAATGCTATTCGAGTATTCTCAATCAGAAGGATCTATCCTCCTGCCACAGGAGGAAATATGGCCAGCTCATCGCCCTCATGCAATGATCTTGATAGATCTCTTGGGCTTTCGATCCTTTTATTATTGATCATGAGCAGAACATAATCCATGAGCTCATCGGAATCTTCAAAGGCTGCCACCTTGAATCCGGTGCAGGAAGACGCCAGGATTGCCAGAACCTCTTTTACGGTAGCTCCCTCATTAACGTCCAGCTTTCTCTCTTTTCCCAGGATCTCTCTAAAGCTGGCAAAAGCCAGAACTTTTATCAACATAACGCCTCCAGAATGCTAATTCTCATAAATTTTATTGAAGCTGATCGGAAGCTGTTGTGATCTCTTTTCATCCTTCATGGCACCCTTTTTCAATAATCTCTTCATCTTCTCTTTCTCGTTTTCCCGAAGCCGAGCGATCTCTTCCTCTGAGTCTATGCCCATGACGAAAGTGCCATGGCAAGGCTTGACAAAGGTGAATAGCATCTCCTTTCCCCGCACTCCCATAGCCACCGGTGGCACTCCTATGATATAATAGTCCTTGAAGATCTTATAGCCGGGATCGACATAGTATACTTCTTCAGAGCTCTTTTCAATGTAATCGCGTGCTTCTTTGAAGGAGATGCGCTCCAGGTACAATTTGTACTTCATTTGCTCGACACAGCTCATGCAATCACCTTGTCGATCTTGCTCTTCAGGGGAACAGGATTATGCACCGCCTTTGCTACGATTTTCTCTGCCGGAAAATCCACCGAATCGGACAAGGATTCGGCATTTTTTCCAAAGATCACCGCGTACAGCTTGGCAGAGGATATAGCAGACATAGTTGCCGCATAGGTCAGACCGGCATCGCTGTGCATGAAGGCAAAGCAACAATCAAAATTGATCTTCTTTTCGACAATATCCGCAATACATTGGTCAACGTCCATGGTTTTTTCCACATAGTGTCCCTCAATATCTGCCACTTTCAGTAATTTAAGCGCGGCATCGGTGCCAGCAACTGTCACATCTCTCCCAGATTTCTTCAGTTTATTAGAGAGATAGAGTACAACGCTCATCTGCACCGGAACCTCTGGACATCCCATTATAAGGAGGCAAGTATTGCATTCATCCATGATTACACCTCAACAAAATCCAAGCGAGCTGCTCTAGATGGCCCTAATTTCATAATTGTGATCTTCAATAACAATTGTTAACCATAACTAGATATATAAATCTACTGGTAATGGCGGGGGGTCAAGCATATTTGGATCAATTGTCATCCTTATAGGTGAATTCTGATTATCCTTCAGATTTCTGTGTTCTTGAGATCCCATTCTCAATTATGTTATTGTTGATATCGGTCCTATTTTCATCCATTTGTTGGGATTAGCAAGACCTCATTCATGCTGCCGCTTCTAAATCCGTTCATATCCAGTGTAACATATGAGAATCCAAAGGACCGGAATTTTTTGGATATTTCGATCCTATTAAGCATGGCCTTCTCTAGATCATTGCCCAGCAATTCAATCCTCGCCAGATTTCCATGAGCCCTTACCCTTAGCTGTCCAAAACCGAGGCATTTCAGGAAATCCTCGGCCAGTTCCACCATCTCAAGATTCTTGATCGTAATTCTCTCTCCATAGGGGATCCTAGAGGAAAGGCATGCAGAAGGTGGCTTGTTCCAGAACGACAGCTTCATGCGGCGAGCTAACTCTCGAATGTCTTCTTTAGATATGCCCGCATCCACAAAAGGATGCCATATGCCCATCTCTTCGCAGGCTGCAATGCCTGGCCTATAATCGTCGTAATCTGAGCAATTCATCCCGTCCGCTATACATGTGATTCCTCTCTCGGCAGCCAAAATCTTAAGCGTCGTAAAGGATGCTTTTTTACAGAAGTAGCACCGATCGGTCCGATTTTGGACGAATTCTTCGGCAGACAGGAATTGCATTCTGATTACCTCATAATTCAAGCCTAGAGATTGGGCTAATTGTACGGCGTAATCCAATTCGCTTCTGGGCAGGGTTTCCGAATCGATTATAACGCATAGGGCATTTTCCCCCAGAACATCATGAGCAATTTTTGCTAGTAGGCTGCTATCTACTCCTCCTGAATATGCCACTATGATTTTTCCTTTCTTCGCTATCTCCGATCTGATATTCTTTAGCTGACTACAAAAATTCATTAAAAATCCTCGCTTGATAAGGTATTATAGGCAGTCTTGATATTATAGCTACATATCACCCAATTTCTGAAGGAAAAATGAAAACATTTTTAAATATATGCTTTCGCAATTTTACTCGCATCGAGCAGGACTGCATGTATCTTCGTCATCCCTCATCATTCTGCAAATCTCGCATATGCCCTTTGCAGGGTTGTCTATCTTCTTTTCCCAGAGATCGTCGGTAAGTCTGGATATAGATTCTTTAATTTCTTTACCGAATTCAATATTATACCCTCTCTTCTTGGAGACATATTGAGAAACGGCAGGCGGTGAGATTCCAAGCAACTCCGAAACGTCCTTTTGAGCCATTCCGCGTTTGACCAGCGCTTCTGCAATTGCCGCTCTTATGCTTGGCAATATATCCCATACTACTTGTTCGCATGGTGACTTCATTAGTCTCGATCCCTAAGCATTCATTTTAGCTTAAAATCACAATTGTTAATTGAAGACGTTTTAGTATATAAGCCTTCGTACGACATCTATTTATAAGATAACAATTGTTAGCGCCCATCACAGGTGACTAAGGCCTGCAGTATATGGCGTAGAATCCAAGGCATACAAGGAAGTGCATGATCGAATCCAAGAAGAGTTGCAGATGAACGATACATACGATACCAGAAATGAAATTCTCACATTAAAGGAAGAGCATAATGCGACTATCCTGGCTCATAATTACCAGAAACCTGAGGTGCAGGATGTAGCAGACTTAGTGGGCGACTCCCTGGAGCTTTCTCGTGTGGCAGCCAGCTTGGATACGGAAGTTATTATTTTTTGTGGTGTGGACTTTATGGCGGAGACTGCGGCCATCCTCTCACCTCAAAAAAGGGTAGTGCTGCCTGAGAAAGATGCCTGGTGCCCGATGGCCCACATGATCACTGCCGACCAGCTTTGCGATCTTAAGAGACTGTATCCGGAGGCGGCAGTAGTTTGCTATGTAAATTCAACTGCAGAGATAAAAGCGGAAAGCGATATCTGTTGCACTTCTGCCAATGGACTGCAGGTGGCAAACTCTCTGTCCGAGAAACAGATTATCTTCGTCCCTGATCGAAATTTGGCAGCCTATATAGCCCGCCATACTGATAAGAAGATCATTCCCTGGAACGGCTACTGCTATGTGCATGATCGTTTCACCGCCCAGGAGGTACTGGCTGCCCGAACCGAGCATCCCAACGCAGAAGTGCTGGTACACCCCGAGTGCCGACCTGATATAATTGATCTGGCAGATTTCGTTTGCAGCACATCTGGCATGGGCCGGCATGCCAAGGCCAGTACTGCCAGGGAATTTATCATTGGAACTGAGGCTGGCATGGTCTACCGACTGAAGAAAGAGAATCCAGAGAAGCAATTCTATCCACTCAGCAAGAATGCTATCTGTAAGAATATGAAGAAGACCGACCTCACGAAGGTCTTACGGGCGCTACAGACCCTTCAGCCGCGGGTGACAGTACCAGAGGATATCGCTTTTCGGGCGAGAAAAGCGATTGAGAGAATGCTGAATGTCAAGATCTGAACGAGATAGCTTCGCAAGAGGTTAAGAAATCCAACTACTTTCTGGAGCAATTTTCGCGGATTCGGGGATCGAAGGTCTTGAGCGAATGGCCTCGAAGGCATACTCTTTATAGGGGGATTATTGGCGAATTTGCCGGAGCTACTCGCAAATGGAAGCTGAACACCTATGGCCAAAGCTGGGAGCAGATAAAGTATACGGCAGAATCGTTCCTGGATATAGCAGGCAAGCATGGATTGAGCATTAATTAGCTCTACCGGAAGACAGGCTGCAAAAGCAGGCCATCAGCCGGTTTCAGGTCTTTGAAATCATTCAGAGACGCTGTTGATTGATGAACTGTGCCAACTCGTTATTTAGTTTATCCCGTTCATCGTAAAATAGGCCGTGGCCGCTATTATAAAATGGGATAACCACTGAGTCCCTTATATGTCTATGCAGCTCCACAGCTAGCTGGAATGGCACCACCTGATCATGAACGCCATGGAAGATTCGTGTGGGGATTTTAATATCTTTCAGCTCGGCTCGAAGGTCTTGATCCCTCAGCTCCTCAAGCCCTCGCACAGTTGCATATGGCGACGCTTCCATTCGAATGCCTTCCAGCCAGCGATAGAACTGAGGACTGGCTGTTGTGTGAAAATTCACCAGCCCCAGATCCCGTGCAAGCTTGGATCGATCTTGAAGAGCGGCTGCAAGTGTCTCTTCGATCTCTTGGATTGGTATGCCATAAGGATTATCTGCTCTTCTTGAGAATAGCGGTCCTGCTGCCCCCATGAGTGCCAGCTTGGTCACTCTCATATCTTCTTGAAGGGCTGCGTAATGCATAACGATTGCTCCGCCCATGGAAAAGCCGGCGAGCAGTACATCATGCAAGTCCAGCTTTTCGATGACCTTTCTGATATCCTCTGCCCAGGTATCGTAATCGTTTCCCTGCCAGGGCTTATCTGATTGTCCAAAGCCCCTCAGGTCTATGCCTATCACTCGATAGCCTGCTCTCGAGAGCGGCACCATCTGATACTCGAATGCCCTATGACTTAAAGGCCAGCCATGAATGAACACAAATGGTCTGCCCCTGCCCCAGTCCTGCACGAACAATTTAACGTCTGGATCAACTTCTACGAACATATTTTGTCACAGAATTCAATGGAGCAGTTATTGAATAAACCGTGCATAGAGGCAAAGTTTGCCAGTTTTGTTAGTTGTGCGGAGATGCTTGGGCAAATGCTTTATATGATAACAATTGTTATTAACGGTCTAGTGGATCATTTCCGAGAAGATCTCAATTTCTGCTTTGCTATGAGCGCATCAAATGGAGAATGCATCAATCAATCTGGAGGAAAATAACCATGAATAGAATCTACATGGATCATGCTGCAACCACCCCGGTTGCTCCGGAGGTGCTGCAGGCAATGCTTCCCTACTTTTCCAATTTGTATGGAAATGCCTCTAGCCTTCACAGCTTCGGCCTTGAGGCAAGAGCTGCCATTGAAGTGGCAAGGTCCAAAGTTGCAGCCCTCATCAATGCCGAGCCATCCGAGATCTATTTTACCAGCGGCGGCACAGAATCCGACAACCTTGCCTTAAAAGGCATTGCCCTGAAGAATAGAAAGAAGGGGCGTCATATAATAACATCCTCTTTCGAGCATCCGGCTGTTCTGGAGGTGTGCAAGACTCTGACCAGACTGGACTATAGTGTGACCTATCTTCCTGTAACCAGGGAAGGCTTAGTGGAGCCTGATGCGGTGAGAGCGGCAATTCGCCCGGATACTATCCTCATCTCAATCATGCATGCCAACAACGAGATAGGCACCATCCAGCCGCTGCATGAGATCGGTCAGATCGCCAGAGAGAAAATGATCTATTTTCATTCCGATGGCGTCCAGACCGCGGGCAAGATACCAGTGGATGTGAAGGCTCTGTGCTTGGATGCGCTCTCCATATCCGGGCATAAGCTCTACGGCCCAAAGGGCATTGGAGCTCTCTTTGTCCGCAAAGGAGTCAAGATAGAGTGCATACAGCAGGGTGGAGGCCATGAGGGAGGGCTGAGATCCGGAACAGAGAATGTTCCCGGCATAGTGGGACTGGGAAGAGCTGCTGACCTGGCAAAAGAAACCATGACTGATGAAGCAAAGAGGCTAACGGCCTTAAGAGATAGCCTCAAAGAAGCTGTGCTCGGCAGGATTGACGAATCCTGGCTCAATGGACATCCAAGCCAGAGATTGCCTTCCAACCTCAACTTCGGATTCAAATATATTGAAGGCGAGTCGCTCATCCTGCTTCTGGACGCCAGAGGCATAGCAGCCTCCACCGGATCAGCGTGCTCATCCAAAAAGCTTGCCGCCAGCCATGTCCTCACCGCAATTGGACTTGCGCCCGTAGAGTGTCATGGCTCTCTGCGCATAACTCTGGGGAGAAGCAATAAACTGGAGGATATCGATTTTGCCGGACAGACAATTGAAGAATCGGTATCCCGCCTCAGGGAGATGTCTGCTCTGGGCCCGAGGTGAGATTATTTTTTTGCTGATAGATCTCTATCCGCGATTGAAGGATTATTGGCAGATGAGAGAATAATGATGCTTATGGGGATGAACTCTCTTTATGGCATCAGTCCAGAATACATCCTCTTTATCCAAATCCCTGTCAATGTAGCCCATGAATCTCAGCACCGGCACGAAAGCCAGCGACGAATCAATATACTCATCAGGAAGGCTGGCACAATATTTGGGCGAGACTGCCAAAACCTCTCTGGCGAAATCCTCATTGATGATCTTTATGTCATTATGCACCATGCTCGCTGCTATTTGCGGACGTTCACGCAATAGGTTGCATGCGTCTTCATGCAGCACAAGAAAATTCTCTAGGGTGAGAGGTGATTCCAGTATCAATCTCTCCCCGGCAATAATGCCGTAGCTGGGATTAAACGGCCAGATCTTATCAGGCGGGAGGATTATTTTGGCTCCTTGCCGCCTGGCCAGGACCGCCAGCGCTGGTGTACCGCAGGCTCCATCGATCTCTCCATCCATCAGTGCATCCAGAATAAAATCTGCCCAGTCGAAGTTCTTGATCTCTATCGAATCTGCAAGCCCACAATCTCTTGCGAACTCGCGCAGGACAACATCATGGATTGAGCCCCTCCTGGGAGTGCCTATGATCCTGTCTTTGAACTGAGCCAGGGCATGGGATGCCATCTCCTTGACTTGGCAGCTTCTATCCCCTATTAGAACTGTTCCTTCCACATGCCCACCAGCCACGCATTTGATCCTAAGGCCTCTGTTAATTCCAATCATTGCTGGAGGAAGACCGAGGTAGCCCAAATCAAGTTCTTCTCGGCTAAACGCTTCAACCATCTCCGGTCCATTAGGAAATAGCTTCCAGGTGGCCTTAATGCCCAGGTCATCCATCCGCCCTGAGGCGCGAAGAACAAAGCTGGTATGATACAGCGTAGGTAGATAACCGATCTTCAAAGGGACTGCCATATAGATCATCTGTTAGTTGCTTATTCGGAGGCTATGGGCCGGTGGGAAGGAATCTTCTGAAAAAAATAGATACAAAGGAAAGGAGTATTGCCTGATCCTACTCAGCCATCACCTCCGGCTGATGAATCCTATCTGACGGTTGCTTTAGATTCGTCATTCAAAATTTCTCCAGACACATATGCATCTCGCAGTTCAATAAATGCTGGGATACCGGCAATATTTGCATAAGGCATAGCTTCTGATTGAGCCCCTACCAATGTGATAGGGGCATTTGGCCGACAGCAGTTTTGCAGATGGTCGGAAAGCTGGGCAGCATCGGCTGCTTCCTATGAATGCGAGTCTTAGCGCCATATTTTCAGGTCAATTCCCTCAATTCTCAATCGACTTCCCTCGGAATGGACAATGACTCCTGAATGTACCTGCTGCATGCGGCAGTGGCTGGGCAGGAACTTGACTGTTTCGCCCACATCAGGTATCCGGCCATTGTTGACGGCTCCTTCAAAACCCGTGACCATGCAGGTGCCTACATCTTTATACTGAAACTCACTGCTGAGCAGTTGGTGGGGGCCAGCCAGATGTACCGTGACGATGCCCTTGCTGTACATCATCACCCTAGCAAAATGTATCACGGGGCAGCCCAGTGCTCTATACCTCAGAAAATCTCCAGGTTCAATGTCCTCAGGCCTGGAGAAGGGATATAGATCCTCGCGGCATGATGGCTCTCCGGGAATTGGGCCCAGAGAGAAATCCGCCTTTCGATCACCTTTCAATCCTGCGATTCCCTCCCCACAGCCCTGGCATGCGGGCGGGAGATCTTCGACTCTGTCCTCGATAATGTGGGTTGATAGGAATTCCTTGATCTCAGCCCTGGTATCGACGAATCTCTCCAGTTCAAGGTGAGGGCATTTGCCGAAGTCGCCCTTTATGGAGATCTCTTCTGCATAGTCCTTGCACTGTCGATGACCGCATTCGCCGCAATTGTAGCCTGGCAACATTCTGGATATCTTGGTCATATCTAGGCCCTCGCCTTCTGCCGGCGGACAAACTGATCCCAGTTCCAGGGCTCGTCTAGGACCTTTACCTCAACCTCCCGGACTCCCTGCAGTCCTTCCACGCGACGACGGATCTGCTCAGTTAGATGGCTGACCATCGGGCAGATCTGGGAGGTCAGGACCATGTTCACTGCCACCTTACCGTCATCGGAGATGGTTATGTCTTTAATCAGGCCCAGGTCCACGATATCTATTCCTACCTCAGGATCGAGTACATCCCGCAGAGCCTCCCGGATCTCCTCCTCTCTCTCAATCTGGGCGGAGAGTCGTTCTCCCTCCAAGCCGGGCAAGGCTTTTTGCATATCCCGCAGCCGATCCTCAAGCCTGTTTTGCCTGTCGAGCAGCCGACTGACCACGCGCAGCATGGGATCGGGCAGATCGGCATAATTGAGGTCAGTTGCCATGGCCGGGCACTGCGGCTCAGCAATTCTTCCCGGCACCCCCACCACTGTCGCTCCTGCCGGCACGGGACGGACCACCACTGAACCTGCTCCGATCTTGGCACCCTGGCCCACGGTTATCGGTCCGAGGATGATGGATCCGGCACCGATCACCACATTATCTTCAATAGTGGGATGGCGCTTGACCTTGTCCAGGCTGGTACCTCCCAAGACGGTGCCCATATACATCAGCACGTCGTCTCCCACATCTGCGGTCTCACCGATGACCACGCCCATGCCGTGATCTATGAAGAAACGCTTGCCGATCTTTGCTCCCGGGTGAATCTCCACACCAGTTATGAACCGGGATATGTGCGAGGTAAATCTGGCCAGGAAAAAGAGATTGTGCCTCCAGAGGAAGTGGGATATCCGGTGCAGCCAGATGGCATGCAATCCCGGGTAGCAGGTTATGACCTCCAGAACAGATCTGGCTGCTGGATCTTTGGCAAAGACCGTCCGGATGTCCTCTCTGTAGCCCATCTTCTCTCCATCCTTAGAACTCGTAGAGCTCTGTGCTCAGGTAGCGCTCACCAGTGTCTGGCATTATCACTACGATCTGTTTGCCCCGGTTCTCGGGCCTGGCTGCCACCTGCAGGGCCGCCCAGGCGGCCGCGCCTGATGAGATCCCAACAAGGATCCCCTCCTCCCGGGCCAGATGGCGGGCAGTCTGAACAGCATCCTCATACTCCACTTTGATGATCTCGTCCACCAGGTCGCGCCTGAGAACGTCCGGCACAAAGCCGGCTCCAATGCCCTGAATCTTGTGCGGTCCGGGCTTGCCGCCGGAGAGAACAGGCGAGCTGGAAGGCTCTACCGCAATGGCCTTAAAGCCGGGCTTGCGGGACTTTATGACCTCGGCAATTCCGGTTATGGTTCCGCCGGTGCCAACTCCCGCCACAATAAAGTCCACATTGCCATCCGTATCCTGCCAGATCTCCTCTGCTGTAGTCTTGCGGTGGATCTCGGGATTTGACGGATTTCGAAACTGTTGAGGAATGTAATAGTAACGAGGATCTCTAGCCAGCATCTCCTCGGCTGTGCTCACTGCTCCTTTCATCCCCTGGCTCCCGGGAGTCAGGACGATGTCAGCTCCAAGGGCTCGGAGCAGCTTGCGGCGTTCTATTGACATCGTCTCCGGCATGACCAACTTCAGCCTGTAGCCCTTGGCGGCGCTGACAAAAGCAAGAGCGATGCCGGTATTGCCGCTAGTCGGCTCGAGGATTATGGTATCTTCTTTGATGTGTCCTGCCTCTTCGGCAGCCTCGATCATGGACACGCCGATCCTGTCTTTGACGCTGCTCAGGGGATTGAAGGACTCCAGCTTTACGAGAACGGTGGCTTCCAATCCCTTTGTTACTCTGTTCAATCTTACCAGAGGGGTATTGCCGACGGTCTTGGTTAGATCTTCAAATATTCTTGCCATAATTAAACCTCTTAATCTAAATGCCTGGATCCGACCTTGCGGCCGGCGGTCAGACGGCACAAGGACGGCTGACGCGTCCTTGCTCTTTTGGGCATAATCCATAGACCCTTTTTGTAGAGATAAAGGTCCTTATAGCGGCAAAATGCTATAATCCAATTCGGATCCGCAGCCAAAGCTAACCTGCCGCCAAATTGCTGGAATTTCGCTGACTATGATTATATTATATCTTGGGTTTCCGCCAGCTCAAGGTCGCGGCCATGATGGGCGAACATACGGATTATGTTGAAGAAACCACATGATCGAGCAGATTACCTGGAGAGAAAAATTGGCTCCTCGCTATTTCATTCGGTTAGATTGGAGTGGTCATGGATGCTGAGCAACCAAAAAAATAATGCTGTGTGGCCCGGTTAGAGCGGTCCGCAGTATTTGCTCACTATATCCTCCATGAGCCTCAGACCACCCCGGTAGCCAGCATAATTTTGGTCTAGGATGAGCCTGTTAAAGGAAGGGAAGGAAACGGTTATATGTATTATAGCACCAGATTCCGATGCTATCGGCCACTCCAGAGAACTTGCCAGCAGGACGAGCGAGTGTCCTCTCTTCAGGTTCTCTCTTATCAGGTGCGAATCCTGCTCAAAGATCACATCAGGCTTGATGATGCACTCCAGGTTCTCGCTCAATTCCCTCAATATCATCTCTCTATTTTCCTCAGGCATGCCGTCGGCAATGATCACCTTATCCGGCAGATAGCCAACCTCGTTGGTCAGAAATTGAGTGATGCCCACAGCAGTCCCGCTATCAGCTACCACAGAGAAATAGGGCTGAGGAAATGCCAGAATCATTACATCTCCGAAATACTCTTCAAATCGATATGAATGCCTCTCTTCCCTCGCAATCAACTCCTCCACGGGCTCTGCAGGAAGATACAGGGCCTGGCTCACTTCCCGAATCAGCCTGGTGGTTTGCTTGGGTCCCACTGGAACGCCTGGCAGGGTGATAAACGGCGTGTTGAACCTCTCCTGCAGCTTCTTGGCTACACGCAATCCATTCCAGGGAGAGAGGACGATGTTCAGTTCTGCTGCAGGGATTTTTATCAGATTCTCTAAACCCGAAAACTCAGTGAAGATGATATTTGCCTCCAGGCCGAGCTTCCGCAAATCCTCCTTGATTGCCCTCAGATTTCCCTTCCACCAGATATGCTGGTAAGGGACAACGCCAAAGACATTTACCAGCCCTTTCTTGATGGGCAGCTCTTTGAGAAGCTGGTCGATCACTGCCTCGAAAAAGAGCTCATAGCCTTCGTAGGAATTGCCCAGAAATCCTGCTGTTTTTACATTGATGATAGGCACTTGCTCTCTGAATTCCTTGACCACAGATTCTACATCGTCTCCAGTCAAAGAAGGAACGCAGCCAGACAGGACTGCATAAAGATCCCCTTGCATCAGCTCAATGCTCGATTTTATGAGCCTTCGCAGCTTGTCCTCGCCTCCAAAAATGACATGCTCCTCGACCAGCCCTGAGCAAGGAGTGCTGGTGCCTCCTTGCGGTCCTCCAGCATTCTGGCCGCCTGCATAGAACTGGCCGAAGAGCTGGCCTATGCCGCATCCAAGTCCTGAATGAAGAATGGGCACTGCTCCATAGATGCCGACTGCAGTGGAATAAGCTCCTGCCAGAGCACATGAATACCGGGGTGCCTCCATAACCTCTGGATAAATCACATCCTCCGGAATTTCATCAATTTTGGCTGCCATGCTTAAACCTCCCTCTTAAGGTAATGAAGTGGATTGGGCTGCTGGTACCACCAGTCTTTGTAGCTATCTGCCGTCTTGGCAAGCATGGTCTTCTGGAAGGACTTGCTCGTCCAGGACTGGAGAAGGAAACTGGCGCAGGCTACAGCTCCGGTATAGCCGCTCTGAGTGCTGCGGGGATGAGCATCGGCACGCAAGGAATGAATCCTGGTCAGGCCTTTCTCTCTCTTGAATGAGCAGCCCTGGAAGGGGCAGGTAAGGGCGATGTCCGGATCAAGATCTCTGGTTACATGAGCCTGCTCAGCAGCCTGGAAGGTATTGATCAGAATTTTAAAATCCCCCACCGTTCCGATCAGATGCTCTACTTCATCCAGGATCAAGTTATCAAAATCCTGAGACATGGCAGCCGGCGAAGATAGTCCTATCTCCTCGAAGAATGGCAGTTGAGCCAAAAGCCTGCCCTGTCCAAGCGAGCCCAAGACGGTTAGCTTCTCGCCATTGCCCTTAAGCCTCAAGAATTGTTCTCGAATGGCGTCGATCTTGGGCTGCCAGATCTTATGCTCCTCTTCAATTACTTTTTCTACTTCGCTCTCTTTGCCTGTGAACTCGCCGATCTTTCTTAACCATTCATCTGTATTTCTAATGCCCATGGGAGACGGATAGAGGAAATAGGGCACACCATATTCCTGCTCCAGCCCCTTTGAGAGATAATCGGTGTATGTCGGGCAAAGCGGCGCAGTAACCGCCGCCTCAGAGAGCTGTTCGAATTGATCCACAGCCGCAAATTCTGGCACGAAATTGGGTCTCAGCCCAACCTTTCCGAGAATTCTCTTGATCTCCAGGCGATCCTGCCAGGTATAAGAGAGCATACTGGCCACATTTATCAGATCCGTCTGTTTCTTTTCCGGCTTTTTTACAAGATACTTTAGAACGCCATGCCAGAAGGCATCATAGCCAGTCTGAACCAGCCGGGAGCGCACTCCCTCACAGTGAACAGGGACGATTTTAGCGCTGATATAGGGCTGAAGCTCGTTCACAGCTCCTTCTATATCCTCACCGATGACACCTGAGGTGCATGATGTCAGGATGAATATGGCTTTGGGAGAGTACCTGCGTTCTGCTTCCCGGATGGCATAGCGCAGCTTATTCCCTGCTCCGTAAACCACATCGTTCTCCTGGATGTTGGTCGTGATCCAATGCAGATCATAGTTCTCAGGCCTGCCCAGGCTCACTGGAACATGTCGATAGAGCTCTCGATACCCCAGAGATGATGCCGAGCATCCGACGGGCGCATGGTAGATTACAGCTGCATCGCGGATGGTATTGAGCCGCACGGCCAGGTAGAAGTTCAGAGCGCAGCCTGAGGTCTGCTGAAAGTCGCGGTCCCTGGCCTGAAGCTTTCCTTCTCTTGCCTCTACCAGAAGTTGAGATGCCTGGCCGTACCAGACGTTGATGCCATGTGCACGCTGCTCTCTGTTTGGGCAGGTGGGAGCATTCAGATTGATGCCTGGCTCGACCAGATTATGAGCATCATTGGACGCCATTTCATCTCACCTCTGGTTTAACGCTATCGGGCTTCAGTTCATAGTACTTGAGATCGCTTTTAACCGGTTCGGAGGCTTGACAGTCTTGCTGCTTATTATGCTCCAGTAGACGGTCATACCAGCTCTCTGCCCAGGCCTTCAACTCGTCTGTGCCAAGTGGACCGGGAACATACCGGTTCTCGTTATTGACGATGCTTTTGGCCAGGTTTCGGTAGAGATCCGCCTGCTCTGAATCAGGATCGGCCTCGATAGTGGTCTTGCCCTGCAGCTCGGCCTTGGCGACAGTCAGAGAGCGGGGAACAAATCCTGCAATGGTGGCCTTGGTATTGGCCGCAAAGTCCTGAATGATATCCTCGTGGATGGGCAGATTGATGGAATTGCCTATGATGCCTGAGAAGAGGGCACCTCCGCTCTTGGAGTACTTTTTGATGCCTTTGAACAGATTGTTGGAGGCATAAAGCGACATGAAGTCGGAAGAGCTTACGGTGTAAACCTGCTCTGCCACCCCCTCTCGGATAGGCATGGCAAATCCGCCGCATACCACGTCGCCCAAAACATCGTAGATGATGATATCAGGCGAGAACTCCTCGATTATCTTCTTCTGTTTGAGAAGCTCGATAGCGGTGATGATGCCTCTGCCAGCGCAGCCCACGCCTGGCTCAGGACCGCCCGTTTCCACGCAAAGAATGCCGTTAAAGCCCTCGTGCACTATCTCATCGGTCTCGATCCTCTTGCCACTTCGCAACCTGTCCAAAACAGTGGGCACGAATCTGCCGCCGCGGAGGGTGTTTGTCGAATCGCTCTTTGGATCACAGCCGATCTGCATGATCTTGTAGCCCTCTTCCGAGAGGGCAGCGCTGATATTGGAGGAGGTCGTAGACTTCCCGATTCCTCCCTTTCCGTATATTGCGATATTCCTTATTTTTGTCACTATTGCCACCTCAAAATGGGCATTATTTGATAGACAGCGGCTTAATATTTATCAATAGAGAAATGCACAAATATTGCTTTAATCGAAAAATTGATAAATGAGAGATTGGCTGCACTGAACAGTTATTGATCTAAAACCGCATGTCTTTCGGATGGATTCTATTCAGTATCAATCAGAATCTGCCTGATCACTTTTTGCATAACACCGGCGCTTGGAAGCCAATATTGCCGCAATAGCATGCTTGATAATAGATAAAGTTGCAGGAATGGATCAGGTGAACTGTAAATGAGGGATAGACTTTGCCGAAGCCAAAAATGAATTGACCAGCACCAGGATAGAGCACTTGCCGCCATCGGCAAAGCTTGTCTTTAAAGTGCTGGAATCAGGCATACTACTCACGCAAAAGGATATCGTCGCCAAGACCTATCTTCCATCAAGGACGGTGAGATATGCCCTGAACAGATTGAAGGAGCAGCATGTCCTTCAAGAGCGCTTCTATTTCCAGGATGCGCGTCAGAGCCTCTATGGATTAAGCCCGGAAACTCTGGAGGTGGTTGCAGAGTAGATGATGACCAGATTTGCCAAGAGGCTCAGAGTATCGTGTAGCTGCAGACGGATGATCCTGCCCTGCAAACAAGCCAGGCAATCAGGTCCGCCAGGGCCTGATCCACTGGCCTCCTTGAGAAAGAGGCGAATAATTTGTATCAATTGAATAATTCTTTGAATATAATATTAACCAAAAAATTGATGGACTGCTGAGCAGTCCGTTTGCTCTATTTCCTGCTCATGCATGGGAAGTTCATCATGCTCATCTCAAAAGAAAATATCTCTAATTTGTGGTATTATTTCGATTATCAGAAGAGGTGCCGGCCCGGCATAAGGCCAGCATGACATCATTGAAGACGGCTGGCTCTTTTCAGATTGGGCTAGCCTGCAGCCAGCCCGCTTGCCTGGGCAGATGAAGTCTCCATTACAGGGAGAGGGGCATTTCTGCAAACTGAGTTATCGCCATCCTTGGAGACCAAGAGCGGCCAGGTATCGAGAATGTACCTGCTGCTTTGCACCTTCTCCAGGATATGAGCGAGGCCTTTCCTATCGGACGCTTCAAGCACCACGAAGAAATCGAACTCCCCAAAGAGATGATAGATTTTTTTGAAGCCCTCGGCATCCTTAAGGGACTCATAGGTTGCCTTCTCATAACCAGGCACGGTCTTTATCATCGTGATTCCTATTACCATCAATTGATTCTCCTGAGTTTTACCCTGCTAAAAATTTGATGTTCTTCCTTATTTCAAGGATCTCTCTTCTGAATTCATCTGACGACGGTCTCAAAAGGCCGAATTCTTGGTCTCCATCGGCCTCAAAGTCGCCCCTTCTGCCATCCAATGCAGCTCGGGAAATGATTGGCTCTAGCGGCATCATTGCAGGTACCAGCTCCAGATTCATACACATGTCTTGCATGGATCCAGAAAAGCAGGCATTATATTTACATCTGCAGAAAAACATAACTATTGCCTGAATGGCAAGGTTTATAAATCGCGTCAGGCGGCCTTAAAAAAGGTGCAGGAGATCAGTCTCTCCTGGCTGGATCACTTTGTGCAGCAGCATTTTATCTTTTGGCCCCTATCCAGTTAAGACCAGGGGCTGTTTGATCTCGCCGGAGATCTCCACCTTCTTGCCGATGATGTACGGCGATCCAGGAACGAATTTCAGCTTCTTCTTTCCTTCAACCAGAGTCACATTTCCATAGACTTGTGCAGTATTGCCTACCTGATTCAGAGGAATGGTGAAATTGTTGGGCTCAAGGTCGACCAGGATAGCGCCGCTTCCATCGTCTACAATAATCCAGCAGCCTCTCATGCCGCACTCTTGAGTGATATTTCCTTGGATGCTGACAGCGCTTTTAATATTAGCAGAGCTGTTGTTCAATACATCTGAGATTTGAGACTTTTCAATGCCGCTGCTATTAGATTGAACGGACACTGCAGCCACTGACAGAAAAAGGAGGATTCCCATTGTTCCTATGAGCATTCTCTTTGCCATGAACTTTCAACCTACATCTTTTTGCAGCATAATCTTCTGCTATTTAGTCCTGAAGATCGCGGCCATCACTTTGATGATTGCTTGAACAATTCTTCATCCTTGCCTTAAAGGGACTTTTTGTTCCCTGGATCTTTTGGAGGCTTTTGAAGCCCTGAGCATCTCCACAAAGGTCTCAATTCTGGACTTGAGCTGGCCTTTGTCTGAGTCGCTGTAATCCGTCTCGATCTTGATGACGGGTATTCCCGCATCCTTCAAAGCCCGCTCTACCTTGGCAAATTCAGTGTTGAACTCATGGCAGAACTGAAGGACATAATAGACCACGCCATCAGCTCGGTATTCCATGGCCAGTCTGACCACATCCTCAGGACGCTCGTTATTGGGCGTAAAGCGGGCACAGTTGATGTGCAAATACTTCTCGGCCATGACCCTAATCAGATCTTCCTCTGATGCGGCTCCGCTCGTCTCGACAAGATCAGTGAAATACCTGGTTCCGGTGCATGATTCCTCTGTAACCACTACGGCTCCGCTCTTCTCTATGGAGTCATGCAGCTTCCAATTGAGAATAGTCATGGGCGTGCCTGAGATCAGGACCCTTGGAGCCCCCTTGGCTGCCACACCCTCGCCTCGCTTGACCCTCGTCTCGAGCTCAATAGCAAGCTCATTGGTCTTGCTGATAAACCTCTCAGCATCATCGAAGAGTGCAAGCTGCATGACCAAAAGCACATCCTTTCCGCTAATGGGCACTGGATCTGCTTTTCTGGTATTGTAGACCCTGGCCAGCCATAGTATATACATGTGCAGATTGGATCAAAAGATGCCTATTTAGCAAGATTTAAGAGCATATATGAGTGAGAAATTAGGCAAATTTTGCATGAATGCAGACGTGTAAAAAATGGATCAATTAGAGCGATCCAATCTAAATCATTCGTTATTTTTCTTATAGGCTTCAAGAAGTTCCTGGAAATTCTTGTTGTCCGGCTGCTTGGAGACAAGTCCGTCCAGAGCTTCTTTATAGACTGTTGTATCGATATGCTCGTCGATATCCTCATCAGAGTCTATGAATCCGATGCTATTCATCATCTCCCACCACTTCCCAATGGCCTTCTTATTAGGATCCGGCGAGAAATTGAAGTGCTCAGAGAATATGGAATCATAGATTATCGATCTATCAAAATCCACGTATTTCTGGACATCCTTTACGCTCTCATCAGGATTGGTCTTTATATAGTCATAAGCCTGAATAAGGGCGGCTTCAAACTTCACCAGACTATCCCTATCGTTTTCCAGCGTGGCAACGCTCACAACGAACCGGCAGCATGGATGCTCAGGAGAGAATGTGTCGCTATTGAGCACCACCTTCAGCCCCTGGCTTTCAGCTATTTGCTGGTATGGCAGCCATACAATTCCCACATCAACTTTTCCCGTCTTGACCGCGTCCATGACGATTGAGGGCGACTTCAGCTCCTGGATGGTCACATCATTCTGCCAGTCAATGCCGGCCTCATGCATGGCGTTCCTGAAGACCACGTCGCCGGTCGACATTCTAACTGTTGCAATAGTCTTTCCCTTGAAATCATTGATGCTGCCCAGCTCTGAAGCTCGGTCCTCCTTGACAACAGCTGCGGCGCCTTCGCCCATCAGGCCACCGATGTACTTGAGATTGTTGCCCTTGGCAATGTAAACTGCTGGAGCTGTCGATCCCATTGCTATGACATCCAATTTTCCAGCAGTCAGAGCATTGTATCCGTCAGCGCTGTTGGGAAACTGCGACAACTGAACATCGAGACCCTGATCCGCAAAGAATCCCTGCTCCTTGGCCACAAATGTCAGTGCGTGTCCGCTGGTAGGCAGATATCCAAGACGTATTTCTTTTGTTTCAGCAACATAGGCAGCCAGGCACGAGATGCTTGCCAGCAAGGCGAGAAGAGCCGTCACTGCCATAATTTTTAATAATTTTTTCTGCATATTCTTCCTCTGGGTCATTCTTTCTCCTTTCGATTAAAGAGGATGATGAAATGAGCAAGATTTGCCGAGAGGCAAATTCTTTCATGCAAAGGCCTGTGATCAGATATAGCAACTATGGGAATTGAAATAGCTCTGGATCGGGGCAGCAGCGGCTTTAGAGCGCTGTCCATCGACCTTTCCTGCGGCGATATTCTGAGCAGAGCTGAGACCTTGCATCACCCTCTACAGGAAAGAATGTGATAGATCATATTCTCTTTTCACAGATCTGCGGCAGGAGCTTATCCCACCGGATAGTGGTTAGAACCATAAACCGGCTGATAGAACTGGTGGCATGCTCTGAAGATGTAGAAGCGATGGCAATTTGCGGAAATCCAACGCAGCTTGGTCTTTACACCAATGGGGAGCTGCAGGACTTGATTTACAGTTTAGATGCTCTGATGAGAAAAGGCATTTTGGTGCCGAATAGAGAAGCAAAGGTTCTCGACAGCCGGACTTTGGGCATCAACGCAGATTGCGATGTGCTGGTTGCACCATCCATCAAAGCTGAGGTGGGGGCCGATGCCGTCGCAATGATAATGAAGTCCGGAATTATGAATGAATCTTCGGCAGCGGCAGGCCCAGCTATTGAGGGGCAGCACATCTCCCGCGACATGCTGGCAGCTCCAGGAGCCTTATTGACCTTGCATAATTTAAACGAAATCTAAATCTCACAATCTTCCCGCATTCTGCCACCTCAGGGCATGCTTCTGGATGCGGTCAAAGAACCACATCACAATAACGACGCAGGCTGCCATGAGAATCATCCCAGCGATGACCTTGTCGTAATTCGCATACTGATGCTGATACTCGATGTACCATCCAAGGCCAGAAGTCGCAGCTATCATCTCCGCCACGGTGAGGGTCACAAATGACATGATCAGGGCGATAGTGGCTCCAGAAAACACGGAAGGAAGAGCAGCTGGTAGGACGATCCTGCTCAGCATGACATGCTCTTTCAGTCCCAGCGTCCTGGCGGAATTGAGGATGCGTTGATCTATGTTGAAGACCCCGTTCACCGTGCCGACGAATATGGGCCAGAATGCTCCGATGAATAATACAAATACTGAGGCGCTGCTGAAGGTGGGCAGGAGCACAATAGCATAGGGCAGATAAACCGTGGGAGGTATGGGCGATACTGCCTTGGCTATTGGATAAGCCGTATCAAAGGCCCTCTTTCTCCATCCGATGAAAAGCGCCAGTGGTATGGCTACGACCAGGCCCAGCAGGTATCCAGAGAGGAGTATAGAAAAGGAGCTGATCATTCCCACCAGCATGATTCTGTAATCCACTCTGAAGACGTCAAACACCCTCTCAGGCGACGGAAACAGAAATGGATCAAGCAGATCCAGCTTTCCTAGAATTACCTCCCAGATGAGGAGCAGCATGCCGAGCATGAGAAAGAGGTCTGTCGTCTTCTGACGGTCTTCTCTTGCCGCTAGCAGCCGCAGTACAAAAACTACTGGCAACACTGCTGCCACAAAGAGAAATAGATTGCTGCCAGAGACGCTCTGGCTTTCTGCATTGGGCACAGACGCAACCAATAAGAGCAACATCCCGAATATGCCAATCACAGCCGCCTCTTCTGCTCCTAACCTGAATCCGGATACGGCATGAGCAATGCCTTTGCCGGTCCAGTCTTCTTTTCCCCGAGCATCGCCCAGTTCCAGCAACCAGTCAGAGCTTTTTGGACTGTCAGCCATTTGTATCAGATGCTCCAGGTGATTAGCTCCTTCTCCTGTTTTTCCAGGTCCTTTTGCATCTCTTCGCTGAAACGGGCCAGGAGCTTGGAGCGAAGGATTATGTAATCCTGGCTCACGAAAAGGCTCTGCCTCTTTCTAGGCCTGGAAAAGGGCACTTTCACGACCTCTTTTATCTTTCCGGGAGTGGGCGTCATGACCACAACCTTGTCCGAGAGCAAGATGGCTTCATCTACATCGTGAGTGACAAAGAGCACGGTCTTTCTTTTTGCGTCTTTAGACCACAAACGAACCAGGATGTCCTGCATGAATACCCGGTTGAGCGAATCCAAAGCTCCAAAAGGCTCATCCATCAGAAAGATCTCCGGATTCATGGCGAACATCCTGGCAATGGCCAGGCGCTGGCGCATTCCTCCGGAGAGAGTATTTGGGTATTTGTGGCGGAAGCTGGACAGCCCTACGACATCAAGATATCGATTGGCTATTTCAAGCGACTCATCCTTATCGGTTCTCGCCCATGAATGCTCTACAGCAAAACGCACGTTTTCCAGAGCGCTCATCCAGGGAAAGAGAGAATAATCCTGGAACACCATGCCTCGATCAGGCCCAGGACCGCAAATCTCGTGGCCGTCGATGAGTACCTGGCCGCTGGAGGGGGTGCGTAGACCTGCCACGAGGTCAAGCAGAGTGCTTTTTCCACAACCGCTTGGGCCGATCAGCGAGACAAAATCGCCATCCTCAATGTTGAGGTTGATGTTATGCAGCGCAGTTGTTCTTTTTCCGTTGGTCCCATAGGAGACGGTGATATCCTTCAGCCCTAATCTTGCCATAAGTGAGCTCCTTTGCCTGTGATTAGGGATTTGTGATGTAAATGCTTTGAGAATCGAGCAAAAGCTGCCGCAAAAATAGGGCTTAATAGATGACGCATGAGAACTCATCGTGTTTTAAAAAGACTGTCTGCTGTACATCCTCCCCCTCGCCTCCTTGAAAATTGGATCAATTAGCCCGCTTTCTTGTACAGGAACTACCAGCCCCGAACCTGCAGAACTTCTCCCTCTGGAATTAATGTCGCATCAAGACCCTTCATGGCTGCACCAAGACCTTTAGAAACCTGGGCCAGGAGTTGCGGATTATCAAAATTATGCACTGCCTGGACGATTGCCTTTGCCATTGCCTCTGGCTCCTCAGACTTGAAGATCCCTGAACCCACGAATACACCATCAGCTCCAAGCTGCATCATAAGAGCAGCATCCGCAGGGGTTGCCACGCCTCCAGCGGCAAAGTTGACCACAGGCAAGCGCTGCAGTCGAGCACACTCCACAACAAGGTCGTAATCGGCCTCGATATCGCGGGAAACCTTTAGAAGCTGCAGATCATCCATGCCCTTCAGGCTCCTTATCTGCCCTTGGATCATTCTCATATGCAAAACCGCCTGGCTCACATCGCCGGTACCGGCCTCGCCTTTGGTCCTGATCATAGCCGCACCCTCCTTAATTCGCCTCAGAGCTTCGCCCAAATTTCGAGCACCACAGACAAAGGGAATAGTGAACCTGGTCTTCTCGATGTGGAATTGGTCAGCAGGCGTGAGAACCTCGGACTCGTCCACCATATCAACACCGAGAGCCTCCAAGATCTGGGCCTCTGCGAAGTGCCCGATTCTGGCTTTGGCCATTACAGGTATGGTTACAGCATTAATGATCTGCTCTATTATGGCTGGATCTGCCATCCTGGCCACACCTCCCATCTTTCTGATATCCGCTGGAACGGCATGGAGTGCCATGACCGCCACTGCTCCCGCCTGCTCAGCTATAACCGCCTGCTCCGATGTGGTGACATCCATGATCACACCGCCCTTTTGCATTTTGGCAAAGCCGCGCTTGAGCAGCTCCGTTCCAAATCTCAAATTCTCAAGTTCCAGTGCCATAAAATTACCTCTAGCTTCTTTCGCTGCTTCTAAATTAGGGGTGCGAAATTGTTGATGGAGATTAATAGCTGTGCATTAAGGCAAATTGGTCTTTGCGGCAATAATTGTCCACAATGCTATCAAGCTGCATTTGTTAATGCTCTCAGCTTGGCCAAATCTCCTTCGTCCAGGCATACCGACCTCACCGTCATCACCTGGTCGTCAGGAAGCCTCCTGTAAGAAATGTCTGCATAATTCTTGCCATTCCTGTCGCAGTACCGGGCCATGATACGACAGGAGACATCCAGCAGCTGTGAGGAAAAAGGGCCCTTTCCAACGGCAACCGGACCGTTGATGCCCAGCGGCTCAAAGAGTATGTCGCCGTCCTTTGCCAGTATAGCCAGCATTTTATTCTCTCCTTCATTTCGGCCCACAATAAGCTTCGCATTTTGAGAGAGACGGAAGTATCTGCCCGATTTCAATAGACTGATGTTCTGCATGTCCAGCTCACCATGATCGATGAGGTCTTTTATCCGGCCAGCGAACTTGGGATCGGTGAGAAGGCATCCTCCGGCAGCGCAGGGGTAGTCGTTGATCCCAAGATCCCTGGCCAAAGCCATCTGCGGCCTCCTGGAGCGCCCAGCTATATCCAACATCCTCTCCCGGCTTATCCATCCGTTCTTCTCAGGGATAGTAGGGGCAAGGAGCTTTGCCGAAAGGGGCCGGACCACCAAACCCTCCAGCCCGGCTTCTCTCTCGATCAAATTCATCTGGCGCCTGAACTGGCTCATAGGCCTTTGGCCCAGCACCTCTCCTGTGATGATGAAGGATGAACCAGACTGCTCCATCAGCTCGCGGCTCTTCTTGAAGAACAATATCCTGCAATCGATGCATGGATTCATGTTTGCACCGTAGCCGTGCGCAGGCTTTTCCAGCACTTTCAGGAAATCCTCGGTTGCGTTAATGATCTTTAGCTCAATTCCCAGTGAATCAGCCACCCGGCGGGCAATGCTGCCGCAACCCAGACCGGAGGAATGCCTGTCGCAAAGGCAAAAAGGGGTCTTGAAGTTTACAGCTATAAGCTCCAGCCCTTCTCGGCTCATGAGCTCTGCGGCCAGAGTGCTGTCAAGCCCGCCTGAAAGAAGAATTATAGCTTTCATCATAAATCAGACCTCTGCAGTGATACGATCGGGCAGATAGTTCTCATTCATCCCTCTCCTTGCGCTGGGTCTGAAATCCAGCCTTCTTTGCGGTAATCTGCCAGACTCCGCGCGATATGGATTTCAGATCGACAATATCATGACCCTCGCTCTTCAGGCTCCTTGAGACATTGGCCGTTGCTTCTGTGTCATCCAGCAGGATGGTCAGCTCCTCACCGCCTGCCATTTCCTCCATCTTCAGCTTTGTCTTGACAAAGGTGTAAGGGCAGACCTCTCCTCTCAAGTCAAGCTCTAGGGTCAAGCCTGCACTCCTTCCGTCCTTCCTCCAGATAGTTCTCTGGCTCGATGCTGACGATCCGAGGATACTCCCCGCAAATGCTGCAGTCTAGCCTTTTGCTGGCTGAAGCCTCAAAAAAGGTCATATCAAGGGCATTGAAACATAGCAGCCGACCGGTTAAAGTCTGGCCGGTTCCCAGAACGAATTTCAGGGCTTCTGAGGCCTGAATAGTGCCGATGATGCCCGGCAGCACTCCAAAGACGCCAGCTTCCTGGCAGCTCGGAATCAATCCCGGAGGCGGGATTTTTTTAAAGATGCAGCGATAGCATGGCCCCCTTTCGGGAATGGAGGTGGTAGCGTATCCTTCATATCTGAGGATGCTGCCGTGAGAACAAGGCTTCTTTTCCAGCACGCATGCATCGTTGATCAGATAATGAGTGGGAAAATTGTCGCTTCCATCGATCACGAAATCATACTCCCGGACGATCGTCCTGGCGTTTTCGGCAGAAAAGCACGCCTGATAGGCAACCACATCCACGTCACTATTCAGTCTGCGCACGAAGCTTTCTGCGGATATTGATTTGGCCAGGCCGATATTGCCGCCGTGAATGATCTGCCTTTGCAGGTTGCTTATTTCCACTATATCGCTGTCGATAATCCCAAGCGTTCCCACTCCTGCGGCAGCCAGATAGGCGATGGCTGAGGAGCCGAGACCCCCTGCGCCAATTATCAGCACTCTAGAACCCAAAAGCTTTCTTTGTCCAATGCCCCCCACATCTGGAAGAATAATCTGGCGCGAGTAGCGCCTTATCTGCTCATCGGTGAATGATCCAGACACCTTATCCCTCCTTCATGACAAAATCCAGGAATTCATCCATGCCTGCACGAATGATCAAATCCCCGAATCGCTCTCTTCTGTTGCCGTATTGCCGGTAGAAATCCAGGCAACGATGAATTACCTTCATGCCCTGTTCCTCGTCTACGAAGTCGGCTATCTTTTTTCCAAGCATTGGGCGTCTGCCCATCCGTCCTCCCGCATAGACCAAGTATCCTGATTTTTCCGCCTTCCAAGCACTGGTGGGACAGCAATCGATGCAGTCTGCGCAAGAGATGCACCTATCGCCTTTGAGCACTGGCCGGCCGTCTTCCAGAGTAAGGGCTTCTTCCCTACAGATATCCAGGCATAGGCTGCAGCCATTGCAGTCATCTCTCTCCAGTCGAGGCTCTGCCATAGCGCAAAAGCCGATATCGCTCTCAAAAGGCCGGGAGCAGGCATTAGGACAGGCAGAGACTGTGGCTTTGAACTTATCGGGCAGATCGAGACCGGAGAATCTGCTATCAATCATCCTGGCAAACCTCTGACTGTCTGCGAGAGCCTTTTTGCAGATGGGGAGACCCGGACAGGCGGTCACCGCTCGAAAGCGAGCGCCACAAGGGCCCAAAGCCAGGCTCGCCTCTGCCAGACTCTTCCTGGCGGCTTCGATATATTCAAACTTGATCCAGGGGATTTCTATTCCCTGCCGGGCAGTGAGACGAACCTCGCCCCGGCCGTATCTTTGGGCGACCTCTGCAATCCTGGGAAGCTTGTCCGCAGAGATAGTGCCGCCTGTCAGATTGAGCCGGATGGCGAAGAACTCGTCTTCCCTTTGCATGATAATACCGCCGGATTTCAGGGAAGCGTAATCGATGCGGCTAGATGAATCGGGTGTGGTCATTTCATGCCCTCTATCGAGATCAAAAAGAGCAATAGTAGAATGAAGGTTTGCATTGCGGCAAAGAATCCCTGCCATTATGGGAAGATCTTGGAAGAAGATTTAATTAACCTCTGGCATACAGCAAATGCATGAGAAAATTGGATGCCAGGAGCCTGGAGATACTGAGAAAGCTCGCGCCAGAGATCAGCGAGCCTGTTCACTACCGATCCATCCTGCCCCCTGTGTCAATGCATCACGCAGCTGATGAAGAGGATTTCCAGGAACGTCTGGAAAGGCTCTCCGCGGAAGAATTCGATTACCTGGCAAGCAAGATAATGGACGGATCGGAGTGTTTGAACTGCATCTCCCCTGAGTCCGCCCGCATATTTATCGATCTTCTGGAGAAAAAGGCCCCGGGCGGGGCAGCGGAGCAGATTCGAGAGCTGTATAAGTCATCCACCGGATACGATGTTTGGTAGCCCTGATTTAGGTGGGGCAGGCCTCGCCTTCTCCCTCATCTTCTTTTTTAACCTCATTCGGCTTTATCTTTCCTATCTTGAGCCAGTAGTCCTGAATGGCTGCATGCAGAGCATCGGCTCCTAGATTGGAGCAGTGCATCTTCTGAGGAGGGAGGCCATCCAGTTCGTCTGCCACATCCTTGCGAGTGATCTTCATAGCCTCGTCCAATGGCTTGCCTTTGGCCATCTCCGTTACCATGCTGGAGACGGCAATGGCCGATCCGCAGCCAAAGGTTCTGAACTTTATATCGTCTATCCTCTCATCCTTGACCTTGATGAATATCTCCATGAGGTCCCCGCAAACCGGATTGCCGACTTTGCCGTAGCCGTCTGCATCATCGATCACACCAACATTCCGGGGGTTCATAAAGTGCTCCATAACTTTCTTGGAGTAACCAATCTGTGCCATAGTATCTTCACCTCTTTAAAGCGGAGAAAGCGCCCGCAACCTCTCCACAGTCTTCTTCACTGCATCTGCAATCACTGGTATCTGATCGGGATGGTTCGACTTTCCTAAAGTCATGACCATGGAGCCGTGTGCTTGCTCATGCTTCAGGCCAATGGCCAGAAGAACATGGCTGGGCTCCAGAGTTCGTGATGAGCAGGCCGAGCCGGTGGAGATTTGTATACCGAACATGGCATCCAGGGTCAGCAGAATGCTCTCCCCCTCGATCCTGCTGAACCTGAAGCTGGCATGATGAGGAAGTCGTTTCGTGGCATGGCCGGTCAGATGAGTCTCATCGATTTTGAGAATTTCTCTGATAAGACCGTCCCTGATGGCCTTCAGGCGAATGCTCTCATCTTTCATCTCCAGTCTTGCCAGCCGGGCAGCCTCACCCATTCCAGCTATGGCAAACAGGTTCTCCGTGCCCGGTCGCAGCCCTCGTTCCTGGCCGCCGCCCACAGTGACCGGCTGAATCTTCACATCGGGACCGACATATAAAGCGCCTGCACCCTGAGGGCCGCATATATCGTTGCTAGATAGGGTCAGGAGGTCTATTCCATCGTTCTGCACATCAATAGGTATTCTGCCTGCAGCAGCCACGGCATCAACGTGCAAGAGCATGCCCTTCTCATGAACTATCCGGCTGATCTCCTTTATAGGCTCGATGGTGCCTATTTCGCCATTGGCATACATTACTGAGGTAACTGTGGTCTCTCTGTTGATCATGCTCTCTAAAGCCTGCAGATCCACGATGCCCTGGGTGTCCACGGGAATGAGTTGGAGTTGGAATCCATTTTTCTGCAGGTCCTTCATGCTATTGAGGACAGAGATGTGCTCTATTCTGCTGGCCAGGAGGCTCTTTCCTTTGGCAGCGTT
>ENA-UOOR01001338-UOOR01001338.1-fermentation-metagenome-genome-assembly--contig:-NODE-1338-length-29568-cov-9.219666_pt1 | contig 29568 bp, 22 predicted proteins | sample MGYA00245780_ERZ724029 | MGnify/ENA primary metagenome ERZ724029 (study PRJEB28704, sample SAMN03018315) | fermentation metagenome | biome: anthropogenic terrestrial biome; feature: soil; material... | reverse complement strand
CAATGCCATTCCTTACCCACATAAAAAAACGACAAACATATTGCAGCTAACGTCCACGAGTTGCAGAAGTCGTCCGCGCCTAAGCCGGATTCTTCTTCGATTCAACTTTCCCGGCGGGTCTTATAGGACTTGGCGCGGACAATTTGGGTCGAAGCACCGGAACAACCCAGATTCATAGCAATCCGGTGCGGAGCCTGCAACTCGTTGATATATGACGTACCGCAGCCCTCAGTTAAAGGTTGTCCAAGGAGGGACAACCTCTTAAGCAATCTTTCTTATCTCTTTTGTAATTTTTTCGATTAAATAAAGAAGTTCATTTATATCATCTACTTTTATAACTATTCTTTGCCCAACTTTATAGCTATTATCTCCGCTTTTATCAATATATCTTTGGTCAACTATACCTTCACAATGGGCCAATAAATGTCTTTTTTGAAATAACAATTTCAAATCCATTAACTCTTTTCGGTTTAACCAATTTTCATAACCTTGATTACAAACCTTTTTCCAAAGTTTACTCCCATCATCAATTCTCTGAAAAACATTAAATGGTGGTTCTGTAACATTAGGTATCCTTAGATATATTTTTTCAGCTAATCTCTGAAAAGCAACTACAATATCTGAAAGACATGATTCAACCAATGATCTACATGTAATTTCGGCTTCGTCTTTTCCGCTTGCACTTTCCAATGAAGTTTTAATAATATCAAGATTATCAAGCTTTACCCTTACTTTGTTTAATGAATCTTCAAATGTTCTTTCTACTGAATTAAACCCACAACAAGGACAGAAGAATGCACTTCCAATGACGCAGAAATTTGCTCCACATTTTTCACATTTAATTTTAAGTTCCATTGCTTCCTTTGCCGGAATAGGAATACTAATACCTTTACCATTAAAACCTTTAACGGAAAGATTCATTTTTATAAAACTATTTTTTCTTTGATTTCGGTTGAATTTTTCTGCATCCTTACGAAAAGCATTTCCTAATAAATCCTTGACTTGAGATATCGCTCTAGATTTTGCCTCTTCAATTTGTTCAGTTGTCCACCAAGAGTCATGCCCTGCTTGGTGTCTACAGAGAGGACAATATACATCTTTGTTAGCATTCCGAATATTATCCCAATCTTCTTTAGAAATTTTAAACTGGAATTTGCACTCATCTGAAGGACATTCCCGGTCATAATATCCTTCAAGGTCAGCATCAACTGGAAAATATAATTTCGTTTCTTGAAGTTTTTCCAATTCTTTCAACGCTTCATCAAACATTTAAATTCCTCCTTAGCGGCCACGATGGCCGCCGCTTTTCGCGGTATGTCATATATCATTTGGCATTCAAGACGTCATCGTGCCCTAAGCGGGGTTTCTTTCCTTTTTGCTTTCGCCCGCGGGTGCGACTGCACTTGGGCACGAGGATGTGGGCGCGTACTCTTCATGATTTTTCTTCCTGATTTACTTCATGAATGAATACTTCCGTAGGCATTCTTCTATTTTTCAAACCGCGCCCCGGCAGCTTGAATGCCGTGTTAGCCGCCGTACTCTTTCATCGATTTATTCTTTAATTTGATTATAAAATAAAAGCATCTTTTTTAGATAAGCCTTCGAAGGCTTTAACTACATGATAGATACTACAACCCTTTTCTCACTTGAAAATCCCGCATTAACTTTCGTTTCAATAACAAGTAAAATCTTAGAATTTAGATGTAGAATAAAACATGTAACGGTTTTGCCAGACAGTAACATATGTTCACAATAATTCTAGATTTTTATTTCATACGACACAAGGGTATAACCTTATTCTATTTTAAAAACTTAAATAGATATCTCGATATATCTTGCAACGGCTACCTAAGATAGTAACTTCTTTCTCAACACAAACGAATCAATGACTTAGGTTCTCTTTATAAACATTTGACTACAACGGCTCTCTATTTGATTTATCGGATAAGTAACTTTACTTCTCCATATAAACAAGTACATAACTTAGAATCTTTAAATAATTGACCTTATAACTATCCATCAGAGGCTATTCTAAAACCGAAAACAGCAATACAATCCTACAATAAATATAGCAAAGGCTTTCTAAAAAAACTCTTTCAAATTAAGTATGGCGGCTAACGTCCGCCGATTACCGACGGCCATGGACCTTAAGGCGCAGGCTAGGCCTTAGTGCGACGTCACTTAGGCCCGGACAAGCCGGGCGCGACCGCGCTTAGGTCCATGGCTGTGGGCGCGTACTCTACATGATTTGACTTCTTTGATCATTCATCATGAAATTGCTTTCCGCGCTCCGTCAGCGGTAATCGTACTGTTAGATGAAGTATGGCGGAATTTCTAAGCAAAATCCCATTCTTTAATGCTATAGTTAATTACTTTATCATTAAAGACATTTAGACCGAGTATCACTTCAAACCTAGGGTAGAGCCATTCAGACTTTGTATAAGTCCCCCGATTACCATTTTTTTGTTATAATCCTCGGACTAGCAATACCACCGGTCGCCCAATTGAAATAATATTGATGCTTCATCTTATCGTCTATTTCTACCTCTATTTCCATTGTCATTTCACTACCTAAAATTACTTCTATATGTAAGGAACCATCCTTCATCTCATAAACATAAAATTCATTTATCCATATATTTGACGATAAAAGGTTTAAATAGTCCGTTGCTTTCTTTTCTCTACATTCAACCCAAGATAAAAGACTGTTTTTGCCATACTTCCAAAGCACATCCATAAATTCTTGCTTAACTAATTCCAAATCGATTTTTCCCAAAATCCATTCATCATTTATATAACTAATTTTAACCTTATGGTCTTTTATAAATTGTTTCATTGAGTTATAGTAAATAATATTTACACCTTTTAATTTGGTTTCTTCTAGCAAGAATGGATGTAACGTCCCGTCGCAAGACGCAAATTGTTTTTTATTTTCTGATATGAAAATTAGCTTTTTTTCATTAGATTCAACTGCAACATCCAAAAGGGTAAGCCATAATAATACATCCCTAAATTCCTCACCTTTTGCTGAACAAGGAGGTATCCTATGAATGGCTCTCTCTACTATATCATCTAAATAACATTGTTTTATCGGAACAATGTCTTTCGCAGTCAATTTCAAAGTTTGTAGTAGAAACTCCAAATAATTAGCAACACACTTCTTTATATCAATCTCGAAATCATCTATTGTGGTACCAAGTATATTTCTTCCTAAATAATCCCTATTTTCAAGAAAATCATTATATCTTTTACTAATTTCACGTTCATATATGGCAGCAATCTCTTTATAAACAAGTTCTGTTAATATCACTTTAGATTTTGTCCTTTTTATATAGTCATGCAATATAATAAAGTTATCGGATTTCATAGTGAAATCTTTCCTAATAATGTTTGTGTCTAAAACTATATCCAATGCAAATCCTCCCCTTAAAAAGCTATTTAAAACCCAGCCATATTTCATCTAACGTTTGGCATTCAAGACGTCATCGTGCCCTAAGCGGGCTTTCTTACCTTTACACTTTCGCCCGCGGGTGCGACTGCACTTGGGCACGAGGATGTGGGCGCGTACTCTTCATGATTTTTCTTTCCTGATTCACTTCATGAATAAATACTTCCGTAGGCACTCTTCTTTTTTTCAAACCGCGCCCCGCAAGCTTGAATGCCGTGTTATACGAAGCTCCATCGCCCCTATTTAAAGGGCGCCAGGACGGCGACCACTTTCAAAAATCCTCCAATTTCTCGTTTAAGTTAATATCCTCATCAAGTATGGAGTACATGTTACAATCCACAAATCGGCCCTGATTATTCTTGATATATTTTCGTAACCGTCCCTCATATTTCATACCGGTTTTAATCATTACTTTCCCGGAAGCAGGATTATCAACATGATGGGTGGCTTGAATTCTTTTGAATCCTATTTCAGTAATCAGATAATTGACAACGGCTTTTAATGATTCCGTCATGATTCCCTGATTCCAGTATTTCTTGCCCATACAATAACCAATTTCAGCTCTTTCCCTAATATTAGACACCTCTACTACGGAGATTGATCCGATAGGTTTGCCTATGTTCTTTAAAACTATTGTCCAATTGTACTTTTCCAAATCTTCGTATTCCTTTATCCAGGTTTCCAATAGATTTCTTGTAATATCAACCTTCCCATGTGGAAGCCAAGTCAAATACTTCGTCACTTCAGGATCATTTGCCCAATTATTAAACATATCATCGGCATCATCAATTGTAAATCGCCGAAGTATAAGCCGCTCAGTTTCTAACATCTCTGTCCCTTTATGTTTGACCATATTTATTCGCCTTTCAAGCTCTATTAGACGCCACACGATGTGGCGGCCCGTGCGTGGAGTTTCGTATAACGTTTGGCATTGCCGACGTCGATGAGCCTACAGGCGGGCTAACCCCCTTGCCTCACCCGCCCCGCCGACTCGGTTGGCGAATCGATGTGGCCGCGAATTCTCCATGACGCACCTCTTCGATTATACTTCATGATACGCCACCCGCGGCCCGAAGCGGCAATGCCGTGTTATATGGTGTAGTGTACCCATCTTAAATAACCACCACGAGGGGCGGCCCTTTCTGTCGTCCCTATTCTTTGTTTGCATTACCATTCTCAGACTCAATAATTTGGACCACAGGATCTCCTGTTTTTACGAAACTAGCTTCTTCCTCAAGGTCTTCCCAGGTAGATTCATCTGTTCTCAATGTTTCATACCTAGTCACCCATTTTGGGGGCATCAACGCTGAAGATATATTTGATATCCCCTCAAATAAAAAACCACCGGTGCCCCCTTCGTTTTCCTTCCATTTTTTAAAGGTACTTGCCAGGCATAATCTTTCTTGTACTGAAATAACTTTAACTCTAACTTTGGGCCTATATATTGAACCAAGAATTTCGCCAGAATCGGGGTCTGTTATATTTTCTGCTTTCGGATCTAGCACGTCGAATTTCATACCAATTGCAACGCCATGATTGCTGCCGATATTTAATACTAATTCTCTTGAATTTAAAATTCTAGCAACTTTACCCCGAATTAGTTCTTTATCACTCATCTTTCGCACCTCTGTATCTTTTTCTTATTATCTTCTTTTCAAGTTCTTCTACATCCTCTGGAACTAAATCGCGCCAGTCCTCCATAGCATCATCCGCTGTAGCAATTTGTTCCATAACTACTGCTTGGTAGATATTTAAATAATCTACATGTGGCGAAACACTATCTTTAGTGTTTTCAATAATCCCTGCAAGTCTAGAAAGGCCCATGTAAAGTGACATTACCCGCCGGAACGCCGAACGGGCATGAGGCTTAACCATTTCTATTGCCGCTGCCCGTGTAGATTGTTTCCCCAATATGTATGACCCTAGAAGACCAGCACCCAAGGATAAAACCTGAAAAAGAGCATTTTCTAAATCCGTTAACTCCCTTTTTGAAGCAGATATAATAAATAATAATGCTATACCAATCGATATCATTATTAAAACTAAGGCAAAGGCTGAATCTTTATTTCTCAAATCTAACCCTCTTTTCTGACATTCCTTAGCCAAAGACAAGCAAAGGCGTACACTATGTCATATAACTCTCTCATACCCGACCTAATTCAGATATGATGGTTAATTATTGGTATATCCGAAGTTCGTATATGAGTGTTTTAAGACTAATTATACAAGCGGACTTATACTATTTTATATGTTTCCGACACTTAACTGATATGTCTAAATATTAACATATATATATATTTATTTCTACATATTAATTACCTATTTTTTCCCTAAGCTTAATGTGTTCCACAAAAAGGAGCTTTCCTTCATACATTGCTTAAGAACATTATAGACGGTTTCGCTTAAGAAAGATCAAGCTCTGAAAGATCCCCGAGAAAACAACAACTGAGCTCCGGGTTTTCATTAGCCCCAAAGTAATAATAAGTGTTATGTTTTTCCATCAACTTAGTTATAATTTTATGTTAGAATTAATATTAGATGTTTTATCTTTATTTTTAACTTTGATGATCGAGACCATTCATCTTACATTTCGCACCTTCTAAGCAAAAGTCAAACTAAATTCGTTTTCCAAAATTAGGATGCATGATAAAAGCCCAGTTAAATTAGGGAGGTGGTGCGAAAAGTGAGATTCATAGAGATATCATATCCCTATTGAAGCTGGGCTGATTTTAAGACTTCGGAACTCCTGGTTATGAGAGCTATTTCAGGCATGAATAGGTTGTAAAACATAAGGCAGGAATAAATCACCATCATCAACTCTGCTTTTTTAGTTTTGCTCATGATTTTCACACCTCATGCCTTATTCATAGTAACATTTTTTATAATGACAGAAGGTGTGTGACATCATTGATTAAAAAGAGGATCATATTAATATTAACAGCAGTAATTCTATTTTTCGCAGTTTTGCCCCGCCTGATAATCATTGTTGAGGCCTTTAAAAAAGAAAAAGCTTATCAATTTATGGTCAATGGCGAACCATGGTTTATCGTTTCGGAGAAAGATTCCTTAGAACGTATCTTAGGTGAATATCAGGAACAGTACCTTGCTAATATTGATAAAAACGCTCAGGTCAAAAAGGTTACTTTTTCGCAAAAAGTTGAAATTGTAGAAGTAGAAGTTAAGCCGGAGGAAATCGACTCTTTAGAACTAGCTAAGGAAAAAATATATGCTGTTGAAGAAGCAGCAGTTGAAATAGAGATTAAAAAAGGCGATAATTTTTGGAATCTATCCAAAGCAAATCAGATTACTGTCAACGAATTGGAAATTTTAAACCCCGATGTTGATCCGGATAAAATCTTCCCGGGTGAAAAACTGATCGTCAAACCTTTTAACCCCGTTTTAGATGTGAGCATTGAACTAGAAAATTTAGTTGTTGAACCGGTTCCTTTTAAGATAGAATACAAAAAAGATCATAGTCTGTTTAAGAATGACAAAAAGATCCTTAAAGAAGGGGTTGAAGGCCAAAAGGAGGTTAACTATCACATTACCCTACTCAATGGGTATCAAAGTTCTCTTCAAATAATAAGTGAAAAAAACCTTCAAGAACCGGTAAACGCCATCGTTCAAATCGGAACCAAAACCACCGTTTCCAGGGGTGGCAAGATTAATTACGGAGTAGTCAGTGGTAAAAGAATCTCTAGTCTTTATGGTTATCGAATTCATCCTATTACGGGACGAAGACGATTTCATGAGGGTATAGATATTGCCGCAACTCATGGTAACCGAGTATATGCTTACACTGATGGTAGAGTTGTGGAGGCAGGTTGGAATGGCGGGTACGGCAATTGCATTTTAATTGATCATGGTAATGGGTTAAAAACCAGATATGCTCATTTGTCCAAGATCTATGTGCGCATCGGTCAAAAAGTCCGAGCAGGGGAGCGCATTGGAGCCATCGGTTCAACCGGTAACAGTACCGGTCCTCATCTCCATTTTGAAGTCATTAAAAACGGCCAGACTAAAAATCCATTAAATTATATTTAAATTATTGTTGAGAAAAGAGAAAAAAGGTTATTAGCTGACGAGTCATAAGATAGAAACTAATTTAAAAGATAATCTAGGGTTTCAAGCGGCTACCGATCATCAGGAGCCGCTTATTTTATTTTCATCAATGATCTCTTGACCACCGCTCCTAAATAATGTAGGATTAGTTTTATAAATGATTCTACCACTAAGAAGTATTCTCAATAAATAATCTCTACATAAAAGAGACTGAATAGACCCCTGTTCATGAAATAAAAGTAGAGTACTTTATTGTAGAATCATTGATTAGTATAGTTGAGAGGAGCTAGTTAAGATGAGTTTACCTAGTAAGACAGGTTTTTATGGTGAGTATGGAGGACGTTTTGTTCCCGAAGATTTAATCATGGTTTTGGATGAGGTTAAACAGGCTTTTTACCGTTGCAAAGAGGATGAAGAATTCCAAAATGAACTGGCTTATTACTTGAAGGATTTCGTTGGCCGACCAAGCCCGCTCTATTTTGCGGAACGTCTCACTAACGCAATTGGTGGCGCTAAAATCTATTTGAAACGAGAAGACCTCAACCACACAGGCGCCCATAAAATTAATAACACCCTTGGTCAGGTACTACTGGCTAAACGCCTGGGAAAAAAGCGGATTATTGCTGAGACCGGCGCCGGACAGCACGGAGTAGCAACTGCCACCGCTTGCGCTTTATTTGAGATGGAATGCATTATTTACATGGGAGAAGAAGACACGCGTCGTCAGGCTTTGAATGTCTTCCGGATGGAGCTTTTAGGCGCTAAGGTCGTTGCGGTTAAAACCGGAACAAGAACTCTCAAAGATGCGGTTGACGAAGCACTAAACGATTTAATCCTTAATTATAAGGACACCTATTATATGCTGGGCTCGGCAGTTGGGCCTGATCCCTATCCGGAGATGGTTAAATACTTTCAATCGGTAATCGGCGCTGAAGCTAAGCAACAGATGCTGGAGATAGAAGGTAAACTCCCAGATTATCTAGTCGCTTGTGTCGGTGGGGGTAGTAATGCTATCGGTTTATTTGCTCCTTTTTATGGCGACCAAGCAGTTAAAATGGTTGGAGTGGAACCAGCAGGTAAAGGTCTAAGTACTCCGGATCATGCGGCGACCATCACTATGGGAACACCCGGGATCATTCACGGCTTTAAGTGTTATCTGCTCCAGGACGAGCAGGGGGAACCCCTTCCGGTTTACTCGATCGCCGCAGGGCTAGATTATCCCGGTGTGGGACCGGAACACTCCTTTTATAAAGACAGCGGTCGCGCCCAGTATGTTACGGTTACCGATCAAGAGGCGGTTGAAGCCTTCCTTAAACTTTCCAAGGTGGAAGGGATTATTCCCGCCATTGAAAGTTCCCATGCCGTCTCCTATGGTTTAAAACTTGCCGCTGAACTAGAGCAAAAGCAAACAATCATTATCTGTCTTTCAGGGCGAGGCGACAAGGATGTGGCCGAGATCGCCAGTCTCCTGGAAAGATCATAAGTATAAAATAACACCAAGAAAGAAGCTGTTCCCGAAGTTAAGGAACAGCTTCTTTAGTTTCCTTAATTAAAGATAGGCTACGGGAGAGCGTTTTTAACCTTTTATCACTTTACTATATCATCCTTTTCAAGTACAATAACTAATGAATATAAATTCTGAAGGAGCGATTATTTATGAAGAGGCATCTTATCTCTGCTTTGATACTTACGGTTGCTATGGTATTAATCTTCTCCGGTTGCACCGGTTCGCAAAAAGATAACTCTTGGGAAGACATTAAGAAAAAAGGCGAATTTGTGCTTGGACTTGATGATAGTTTCCCACCGATGGGTTTTAGAGATGAAAACGGGGCGATAGTTGGTTTTGATATTGACATTGCTACCGAAGTCTGTTCCCGCCTTGGGATCAGTCTAAAACTTCAGCCTATTAATTGGGATGCCAAAGAACAAGAACTTAACACTAAAAACATCGACTGTATTTGGAATGGCCTGACCATGACCCCAGAACGTAAAGAGACCATGCTTTTTAGCGAACCTTATCTTAATAACCGCCAAGTATTAGTAGTCAGGTCAGACTCAGGTTTTACTTCTCTCTCTGCTTTAGCTGGAAAAAAATTAGGATTACAAGCCGGTTCGAGCGCTAACGATGCCTTGAACAGTTCTGAAGAGTTTAAATCAGGACTAGCTAAAGTTATTGAGTTCGACGATAATATGACCGCCCTTATGGACTTAGAACAGGGCGGACTTGATGTAGTGCTGATGGATGAGATTGTGGCCCGTTTTTATATTCAACAGAAAAGCAAAAGCTACAACGTTCTTGATGAGGCGTTAGCCAGTGAAGAATATGGCATTGGTTTTCGTAAAAACGACAAACAATTAAGAGATAAATTCCAGGAAACCCTCGAAACAATGGCTGAAGATGGCAAACTCGGTGAGATTTCTACCAAATGGTTTGATAAAGATATTACTGTCGTCGCAAAGTAATCGTCGGCGCCGGCTACCTCCCGCACACATGAAAGCGATTGAAAACAAAGCGGGGTGAACTCACAGACTCACCCCGCTTTATTCTTAATGAAACAGGGGTTACGGGTTTACTTTAATCTCATAACCCTTTCCCAATCATAACCAGCAGTTTGAGTAGCAAACTGTCAAAGCCATGATCTTTATGTAACATTAAGGAATGGCCTAATTGCCTTAACATGTTTGAAAAAGGGGATTTTAAAATGTTCGCTATTGGGAATGGGACGGATTTTTTCCGACTGTTGAGTCTTCTTTTCAATGGAGCTTTAACATCGCTGCAAATATTTTTTCTTACTCTCCTTTTTTCACTCCCCCTAGGACTATTAATTGCTCTGGGGAGAATGTCTCCCCAAAAATGGATAAACGGTCCTTTAAAACTTTTTATCCTCATTATGCGGGGGACCCCTTTAATTTTGCAGCTCATTTTCGTATATTTTGCCCCGTTTTACATGCTCCCTGAGAGTATGAGGTTTAGTTTGCCTCGTTTTACCGCGGCTATTATTGCTTTTTCGCTGAATTATGCGGCCTATTACGCCGAAATCTATCGTGGCGGAATTGAATCAATACCCCGTGGTCAATATGAGGCCGCGGCGGTATTAGGTTTCACCAAAGCACAGACTTTCTTCAGAATTATACTTCCTCAGGTAATAAAGAGAATTCTTCCACCGATTAGTAATGAAGTTATTACCCTGGTTAAAGACAGTGCGCTGGTTCAGGTCCTTGGGATCTCCGAACTCTTCCGGGTAGCTAAGAATGAGTCTTCCAGAATCTTTTCAACGACCCCACTTTTTGTTGCTGGTCTATTTTACCTCTTTATGAACTGGATGGTAACAAAAATATTTGAGACTGCTGAGAAAAAACTAAGTTACTACCAGTAGAGGGGATTACTAAATACTCATTTTTCACAATATATAGTGTTTCTCACTTTCGGCAAGGCAATCAATCTTTTATGCTTTAATCTTAATCATTGGATAGGTAATTTCTTTAAAATAGTCGTTCACGCTGGCTACCGATCGCACCCGTGAAGTGTGTAATTCAAAGCCAGGTGAATCGAGAAACATCATCGGATTTTCCAGATAGGAGGCCAGCCCAATGCAAATTTTAAAAGTTGAAAACCTCTCTAAAAGCTTTGATGGAACCGAGGTCGTGACCAACGTTTCATTTGAAATCACTAAGGGTGAGGTAGTTGCGGTAATCGGGCCATCCGGTTCAGGAAAAAGCACCTTGTTGCGTTGTCTGAACCTTTTAGAAAGAATTGATCAGGGGACAGTGGTGGTGGCAGGAGATACTATGGTCGAAACCTCCTCCAATGGTCAGGTACGTTACGCCTCAGAAGAAAAGTTGAGGAAGATCAGATTACATCTGGGGATGGTCTTCCAAAATTTCAACCTCTTTCCCCACTTTTCTGTGTTACAAAATATAACTGAAGCTCCTCTTCGTGTAGCAGGACTTTCAATCGCAGAGGCTAGAGTAATTGCCTTAGGATTGCTGGATAAGATCGGTTTACATGATAAAGCTGATGCTTACCCCTATCAGCTGTCCGGAGGTCAGAGTCAACGGGTAGCGATTGCCCGAGCTATGGCAATGAATCCCGATATCTTATTCTTCGATGAACCCACTTCCGCGCTTGACCCCGAGCTTACCGGCGAGGTATTAAAAGTGATCCGTAATTTAGCGTCCGAACATATGACTATGATGGTGGTAACTCATGAAATGAGTTTCGCCCGCGATGTCGCCGACCGTATTATTTTTATGGACAAGGGACAGATCATTGAAGAAGGCGCCCCCCATCAAATCTTTAGCAGCCCAACAAATGAAAGGACTAAAACTTTTCTCAAAAATTTTTATAACAACTCCGGATTTTGAAGAACCATCCCCTTCTTTGTTCTCGAGATGATCAGGTTTCGATGACCTTAAAATGCATCCACTGCCCAAAAGAGACATCCTGATTTGCCATTCGACCCTTCACCCTGGCTCAATAAAGTCAGTAACTCTTGATTATTAGTGATCCTCCACTCTCCTAAGGTAAAGGGGGTAACCAGTCTGTACATTTTATAGGGGTTATCTTCCCAAGCAATAACTTTTAGCCGTGAATAAATCGCCGCATCGAACTTAATTCTTCTGACCTTCGGTCCGACAAGGTGAGCGAGGACTGACACCGCCCGATCAAAAAGCTCTGCAGTGGTGGTTGGGTAGGTCCCGAATTCCTTTACCCTCAACTCATCCTTTTCAAGCTCAATGCCGAAATAGGCAATGATTTGTTGGGTTATATCCTCTATCACCCACCAGTTTTTAAGTTCTCCCATCACCCATTTTTTCCAATAGTCCTCAGTATCTCTAACGACAGGACCATTGAAATTCCGGGCATAGTGATCGTAAATCTCGCGAATCGATGCTAAGTCTGTCTGGAGAGAGAAAGGACGGATCCTGTCAAGCCTCGAATGTTCTTCCGGAACCTCCACTACCTTCCAACGGGAGTGAAGCTCTCGCCAGCCCAGTCTGGCATAGAACCCGGTTAAGCTGGCAAAGAGCATTGAAAATTGGATTCCCCGCCTTTCCATCTCTTCAACGGCCATTTGCAACAATCTACTAGATAAACCCGTCCCCCGCCATTCCAGTTTCGTGCTGACCTCACCGATACCACCCATAGTAACTTCTTCTCCAGCAAGAAAAATCCGGCGCGGCATAATCCGAACCGTACTGAGGATCTGCCCTGCTTCCACGGCCACAAAGATGTCCTCCAAATTTTTCCAAGGATCATTCTCCCAGTGTCGTAAGAAATATTCGCGACCACCCTTGGATGAGCCTAGGGCGAAAACAGAAACCAGGTGAGTAAACCAGTCTTCCAGCTCTTCCGGTCTTAATCGGCGGAATTCCACCCTCTCATCACCTCTGTCACATAATCACTAACCGTGATTACTCTCTTTTCCAAACGGGATCTTTCCGCTGCTAAGGCCATCAGATGACTTTGTACTGAAATTCCGGCAGAAGTCAATCCGGTTTTAGCTTCCGCTTCACCTTGGATCTCTCTAATAAAATGCCTCATTAAACCATCATCCCCACCACCGTGCCCAGAACCAGCCTTCTCCAATCGGATGAGGTCTTTTCTGCCCGTGCCGAAATAAACCACTTCGATCTCATTTTTCTTCATATGTCCCCTGATTTCTCCTTCTGTCCCCATCAGCTTAATCGTACGAGATTCCTCTGCGGAGAAGGCGCACATGGTAAAAGCGGCGGTCACCTCATTGGCAAATTGTAGGTTAACTACCTGATGATCGACGACATTATTATCACAGAAATATACACACCGTCCGTAAGGACCAGTCTTTAAAGCCTCTACTCGCCCAGCCAGACTCAGATCATTGGTAATCGCCGATACCGGCCAGTCTGTTCTTTCTGTAAGATAAATCCGGGGAGCGTAATAGAGACAATCCTTCTCGGCTGGACACCCGTCAAGACACCTGGCTGGAGCGCCCATCGGAGCGTTCTCCTGTTTGAAATGGGTTAAAGAGCCAAAGGATGAAACTTGCTGACAATCCGCTCCGGCTAACCAGAGCATAATATCCATATCATGACAAGACTTGGCCAGGATCATGGGGCTTGATTCGGTAGAATTACGCCAATTACCTCGGACATAACTATGAGCTTGATGCCAGTAAGCAAGGTTCTCATTGTGTTGAATGGAGATCAATCGGCCTATTTTCCCTTCATCCAACAGTTTCTTTAGTGTGGAAAAGAAAGACGTATATCTTAATACATGGCAAATCAAAAAAATCCGTTGGTAATCTTCGGCGCATGCCCCCATCTTAAGGCATTCTGCCGGATCCGTAGCCATCGGTTTTTCCAGAAGGACATGGTATCCTTTTTTTAGAGCCATAATCGCTGGTTGATAATGCATCCTATCCTGTGTGCAAATTAATACAGCCTCCGCCAGCCGGGGATGGGCCATTAACTCCTCCCAGTTCTCAAAAAGCATATTACTGGGTATACCATGACATTCTCCCATCTTCTCTCTTCGCACCGGGCTCGGTTCAGCCACCGCCACAATCCGGAGCTCAGAAGGATAGCGGAGCGCATATGAAGCATAGGCTGTCCCCCTGTTGCCGGCACCAATCACAGCAGCAGTTACCTGTTTCATCAATCTCATCTCCATTTATTGTTCTCCCACACTTCCCTGCCACTGAGGCTGATCTGCTATTCGATAATGTTATAAAAAAAGAGACAAAAATGGCATAAGTGGGGGCATTAACTAAACCATTGTAGTACTTACCCTTATCACGAAGAAGAAACGCCAAATCCACGACAAGAATACCACACCCCTCGTATTTTTTCAATTCTGAAAACCGATTTTATTAAAAACTTTACCAAGGAAAGCAACTTTAAAGCCTTCCTTACTTCCTCTTTTTCCCTACAGGAAAAAAACTCAGCAGAACTAAATAAAAAATAGTGGTTTTTGTTGCAAACCTCAGTCTCCTTTCTTTTCAACCGGATTGATGTCTTTTTAAAATAATCCCTTCATAAACTTTTATAGCTAAGGGAATTGCATAATTACCTTAAGCATCCATTTGGCCAATCTGGGAAAGGCCTTTGGGGCTACAAAAAATATTCAGCAAGAGAGTGAGGAGTAAAATGCTGAAAAAAATGATAACCTTTATTCTTTCCTTGGTCATGGTCTTCTTGACTGCTTGGGCGGTTCAGGCCCAAGGTGTTATTAAATTTAGCGCTGATCTCTCCGGGTCTGTGGAAACTAATTATCTTCAGAAGAATACCTGCCCTGTCAATCCCGGTTATTTGGTCGGAATCGAATTTTTCCAGCAAAAACAGGAAGAAACTTTGCTTGGCGCCGGAGTGGAGTATCAACTGCTCCGCTATGCCGAAAACCTCGACGAAGAATTCGGCTTCATTCCAGTTTACGGTCTGATCCGTCTTCATTTTTCTCCTTTCGCAAGAAGTAAACCTTATCTTATCGGAAAGCTCGGGTACAGCTTTTTTCGGGTTGAAGAGCCTGACAACGACTTCGACTACAAAGGCGGCTTATATTACGGAGGAGGAATCGGGCTGACACTCTCCAATAACGTACAATTCGAGGCGGATTACACCGTTCACAATGGGGAAAAACGATTGCGGAATTTCCTTTTCCCTTACAGGTATACGAAAGTCAGCCTCGCCCTGGGATTGCTTTTCTAAAATTTTTCGGCGCACCAGTAGTTGTAGCAAATATTCCATTTCCTAATTAAAGGTAATAAGCAGAGGCTGTTCCTTAGCTGGAACAGCCTCTGCTGGTTTGGACGACTGGATTACCTATAGTAACCCTCATCTTTTCATTTCTTAGGAACATTTTTATTCTATAACCACTCGCTCTTGCCATACATCGCTAGGATATTACAAGGACAAAAGGTATTTATCCCTTTAAACCAGTAAGCGAGATGCTCTCAATAATTTGTCTCCGTAAAAGGATGAAAATTACAATCATCGGAAACACAGAGATAATTGAACCCGCCATCAACAGACTATAATTAGTGCTAAACTTAAATTGGAACATTGTCAATCCAATTTCCATATTAAACAGTTCTTTCTCATTGGCTATTAATAAGGGCCACATAAAGGCAATCCAAGCCTGAGTAAACGCGAAAATACCTAAAGCGCCACCCGATGATTTGCAGAGCGGAGTTACTATCCTCGTAAGGATCCCAAATTCGGAACAACCATCAATTCTCGCCGCATCCATCAGCTCATCCGAGATGGTTGAACTAATATGCTGGCGCATTAAGAAAATACCAAAACTCATTACTAAATAAGGAGCGATCATACCCTGATAAGTGTTGATCCATTTCCATTTAACCATAGTTGTGTATAGGGGAATCACATAACTCTCAAAGGGAACAATCGCAGTCACAATGATTAATAAGAATAAAAATCTTTGACCAGGAAAACGGTACTTGCCGAAAATAAACCCACCGACCAGGGAGGTAAGGAGAATAACAATGGTTGATACTATTGATATGAACATACTATTGACGAAAAATCTAAAGAAGGGCGCTTGTCGAAATAGTTCCACAAAATTAAGATAAGTCGGCGCATTCGGTAGTAATTTAGGAGGCCAAATCAGTACTTCAACTTCAGGTTTAAAGGAAGTGGAAAGCATCCATAGAAAAGGGATTACCATAAAAAAGGCGCCAATAAGTAAGCCCAGATGCTTTAGAACCGCGTGTAGCAATTCCCGCTTCTTATTCTTCCCTATTTTACTCTTCATTTTTTCCCCTCCTTACTCCTCAGATTTAATGAATCTAAATTGGATTAAAGTTAAAGCGATAACGATAATTGTTAACACTACCGCTTCCGCCGAAGCATACCCTAAACGGAAATATCTAAAACCATTTTCATAGATATCATAGAGCAAAACACGCACTGCCCTTCCCGGAGCAGCTTGAGAACCAAGAGTCATCACATATACCTGCGTGAAAACGTTAAAGGCATTAATGGTCGAAGTAACCAGCACATAAAGAAGAATCGGTTTTAACAAAGGTAAGGTAATATAGCGAAAACAACTCCATCCATAGGCGCCATCTATACTGGCAGCCTCATAATAGACAGGGGAGATGTTTTTTAAGCCGACCATCAGTAAGACGATATTATATCCTAAGTTTTTCCAAATGTTCATAATTATCAGAGCCCAGAGGGCGATGCTGGGATAAATCAGCCAGCCCACCGGTTTAATACCAAATATTGATAAAATGTAGTTTAAGATACCATATCTAGGATCATAAATCCACTTCCAGGCTACGGCCATCGGCACCAGAGGAGTAATATACGGCAAAAAATAGATTGCTTGATAAAAGCCACTAAATTTTGTTTTTTTCGCTAACACTACTGCAATCGGCAGAGAAAGCAAAAGACAAATAACAACACTTGCCCCGGCGTATAAAAAGGTATTCTTCATTGAAAGTAGAAATTGGTCGTCAACGAGTAACATTAAATAGTTGCCCAAACCTAAAAAGGGACGCTCATTCCCTACTAGTTTCCAATCAAAAAAACTCATCCAAAAGGTTTTGATTATGGGAAAGACGCGAAATAGGAAGAATAATGCCAAAATCGGTAGGAGCATCAAATAGCAGAATAAGATCCTGGAACGTTCGCCAGACGAATACTTCTGCAAACCTAGATATTGCATTTAATCACCTTTCCTTCCGTAAGAGTAGGTTTACATAAAGAATACTGTCTTCCCGGTTAATTATTAACCGGGAAGACAGATCAACTTATGCTCGTTTATTTCCCATACGCCTTATAGCGCTTCAAAATTGAATCAATCATGTTAGCCATCTTACGAACGGTCTTCTCTATTCCTTTTGGATTGTCAACCAATTTTTTGTTTAGAAACGCTTCCATAAGCTCATCCGCTATTTTAGTTTGAATCTCATCGAAGGCCGGAATCACTGGGTCCGCATAAAACCCAATCTCTTTCGGCGGATTTACAAAGAACTCATACTGTGGAGTTTCCTTGACCAAAGACGCAGAATCAAAGTTCCTCTCTGGAATCCAGCCTGAAAGTTCAATTAATTGGGGGGCTGCCTGAGTACTGGTGAGAAACTTCATAAATTCAACGACCTCTTTGGACTTAGCGCCCTCCGAAGACATATAAATCGCCCAGGGTTGAGAAAGAGTATCATGACGTCGCCAGCCGGGCATAGGCGCTACTCCATAATTTAAATTAGGATTTTTGGATTTAACTTCACCAATTACCCAACTTTCTCTTAAAAACATTGCGGTGGTATCTGTCACAAAGGCATCTGAATCATGCTTAACTTGGGGGTCATCAACTTTATATTTGTGAAGAGCGTCAATGTAATAACGCAAGGCGTCACGACCGGCTTCATTATCAATGCCATTCTTCCATTTACCGTCTCCGGTCGGCACAATTAGATCAGCGCCCGCGTTATGAAGCACAAAACGGAATTTTTCCGTAAGACCGCTACCGCCGCCGGAAATTCTCAGGCTCAATCCGCTACGGATTACATTTCCGGATTTATCGTACGTAGTAAGCTTTTGAGCAGCCTCCATCAATTCTTTGTAAGTTGTGGGCGGTTTGTTTGGATCTAGACCAGCCTCTTTAAACATGTCCTTGTTATAAAATAAGGCCGCTCTACTCCCGTTCATCAAAGGAAGCCCATAAGTTTTTCCCTTAATCGTCACATAATCAACGGCAAATTGACTCCAAGCTCCGCTTTTCAAATACGAATCTAGCTCAGGGGGGTTAACCGGCAGTAAACCGGCGTCAATAAGCTTAATCGCAATATAGGGCCCTACATCAAAAACTTCCGGACCGGTTCCGGTCGGTATAGAGGTAACCAACTTCTGCTCAAACTCACGAAGACTAGTGCTCAAAACCTTAACTTCGATGTCAGGGTGAGTTTTAGAAAACTCAGCGCCTGCCCATTTGTAAAACGGTTCGAGTTCTGGAAAACCTGTCCATACATTTATGGTCTTTGCTAAAACCGGATAACTCATTAGTACCAATAAACACAAAGCTAAGGTAAAAATCGATACTGTTTTTTTCACTTTTTTTCCTCCTAACATTTTGATACAGATTTTATTTCGGATTGAGTATCCAGGTTCACTCCATCTGTCACCCCCTTTTCAGAATGTTTCCTTTTTTACCCTTTAAATAATTAGCTAGTTTAGGGTCTAACGTTTAACACGTTGCCCCCCGAAAATATCAAGAGCACGATAATTTTTGCTATGTTTACCCTCATGAGGTGTTCCCGGAGGAATTATACATTCATCACCCGGTCCCAGTTTAATTGGTTTACCATCTACTATACCTTCGTAACATCCCTCAAGCACATAACAGTATTCCCAGTAGTCATGTTGATGTAGCGCCACAGAACCTCCTGAAGTATTCTCCCATAGCACTACCTGAGAACCGTCAGCGCCATCAAACACAAAACCCTCCATCCCCTCTGGAGCGTTGGGAACTCTGTTTTTTTCATTACGAATAAACTCCGGAAAATGCTTCATCTTAATCTTAATCCCCCTTAATAATCCCTTGTTTTTTCTAAATTAAAATTAATAATCAGACCAACTACTCTCTATCTGGACCTGGGCTCCACAAGACTTTCGAATTACCAACTCGGGTTCAAAAACAATATGCTGAGATTCTAAATCTTTCTCATCGCCCCCTAACTTAATTTTTTCTAAAATAATTTTACAAGCTGCTTTCCCCATGTTATAGGCTGGTTGAGCAACAGTGGTCAATGGAATTTCAAAGTACTGAGCATACGGAATATCATCATAACCGACTAAAGCCAGCTCTTCTGGGATTGATAATCCCATGTTTCTGGCAGCGGCATAAGCGCCAATTGCTAAACTATCGCAGTAAGCCAGAATTGCTGTTGGTCTCGGGTTATTCCGCAATAATTGTTCCGCAAGGATCTCTCCTGTGCTGGGTTTCAAATTTTCACCGTAGACAATATATTTTTCGGATAGTTCTATTCCTGCTTCGGCCATCGCTTTCTTATAACCAACGTAGCGATCCAGAACACTGGTTATTCTTTGCGGGCCCAAGATAACTCCGATCTTTTTATGACCAAGTTTAATCAAGTGCTTAGTAGCTTTATAAGCGCCTTTTTGATTGTCGTTAATCACATAATTAGTATCAATCTCCTGGCAACGCCGGTTAAGCAATACCAACGGAACCTTTTGCTTGTTAAGGTTCTCAATGTGATCTGTTCCCGGAAAAACCGATGTCAACATCAGTCCAGCCACTCGAATACTACGCAGGGTAGCGACAGCCTTCAGTTCAGCCTCGGAGATTTCATCCGTATTTAAAAGAATAACGGAATAGCCTTCTTCCTTTGCTGTATCCTCAACACCCCTTGCTTGCTGCGCAAAAAACGGATCGCAAATGTCAGGGATTATTAGGCCGATCGTTTTTGTCTTGCGGGAAGCAAGTGACGCGGCAATACTATTGGGAGTATAATTTAACTCACGGGCAATCCTTTTAATACGCCGCCTGGTCTTTTCGTTGATCTCCGGTTTATCATTCAACGCGCGAGATACTGTATTAATAGATACTCCGGCTATTTTCGCAATATCTTTCATTGTGGTATTCATAAATCATCACTTTTCACTCAAATTTGTGAGCGTTACCGTTAGCGCTCACGTTAGCGTTTATATATTAATTAGACATCTTTCCTTAATATCCTTCTTTTTGCAAAAGTTTTTTTAAAAGGCTGTTCCAGGAATTTTGGAACAGCCTGTTTAATAAAGTTGCTTTGTAAACATAAAAGCCACTATAATGGTGGCTTTTATAAAAAATTATCTTTGTAATATGTTTATATTTTCCTGGATGAGGGAATTGTCAAAGATTAGACAATTCCTAGTGGGAATATCAATATATTAATCTGAATTCGTGACATCTATACACACCAAGGGAAATCGTGAAAGCTTGCGATAGCGTTTCCCCTGGTATAGATCGATTAGTCACGAAATCAGATATGTGGCAAAATGTTAAATAATTGAATTAGGCAATTCCTCAGGGCAAGAGCTTTTCGATTACTGACCTTAATAAGAGAGTAAAACTGGATATCAGATCAGATAATGTTTTCATTATAAATAAAAGAACTTAGGACTCAAAATAAATCTATCGGGGCTGCCTTTCCAGAGAAAAGCGGACTAAAATAGATATTTAAGGATTTTTTTCTTCTTCATTGAGATACTATTATTAGATTATTCAACTTTGAAAGGGCTTAAACTCAGCCTCTTATTATCCACACAGAGGTGTCAAATTTGAAAGACAAATATACCAGCGGCTTACTTGCCGGATTAGCTGGCGGTATCGCCGCTACGCCAGTAAACCTACTGTTGATTTACCTCTTCAAAATAGGAAGCCTTCGGTTTGTCGACTTCGCCGGCACTTTTGTTTTCGGACATTTTCCCCGAGGTTTTTGGGAGTTCGTAGTTACCTATCTAGTTTATCTCGGTTTTAGCGCGACTTTAGGAGTTGTTTTCACCTACCTAACTTCTTTTGCGCCAAATCCCCGTTTTCTAATTAAAGGAATTCATTTTGGCGCCGGAATCTGGTTCTTTTCCTATGCAATTACCTTACTTTTTAAAATTCCTAGGCTAAAAACTGTTTCATTAGGCTCAGCAGTTACCAACTTTTTAGCTTCGATGACCTATGGTCTAGTGGTGGCGCTCACTCTTCAATGGTTATTAAAACAGAGACAAGGTTTAAAATAGAAAGGTCAAATATAAGATCAAAGCCTGTTAACTACGAGGCGTATAGTGGCGTAAGAGCCATTTAGCCAAACCGTCCAGACCTGAAAAGAGAATGCGTTCGGTAATATTGGCCTGATCAAGTTTATCCCGGATCTCCCATTTCAGTTCATGGGGGATAATAATCCGTCGATAAAGTTCAGGATAATGAGAAAGCCAATCATCAAGGCAGCCGGTAGCAGTAGACATGACAGAAAAGAAAGCAAATTGATTGATGATCCGTGAATCGAGTGACGGTGGTTCAAAGAAGATGACCAGGTCATGGTCTTCATGATGGAAGGCGTCAAAATCCTGCAAAGTAGGGACTGCTTCTTCTATCATTTCAACTGTAAAAGCATTGGCTCCAACCTGCTCCATAACTCCTTTCAACGGCTCAGGGAGCAACTTGTTTACCTGCACATAATCAACCTGCCAAATAATACCGTCCTGAGCATATTTTGAAGTATCATCGGTGGCAAAATGCAACGCCACAAAGGGCGAATAAGTCCAATCCATTAATCTCGTCGGTAGACCGTGGTGTTGGGCCAGAGTCATCAGTCGCCAGTCGGAGGAGACCATACTAGGATCATTAAACTGTCCGTACTTTTTAAAATTCCGCAGCATATGGTATTCCAAATGTGGGTTATTCTGGCAGACCCGAATAAAACTATTTTTTAACCGATAACTTTTATCCGCCAAACCACGAAAAGCATAGTTACTGCGAAATCTACCGAGCTCCGGTTTCCAGGCATCATCATATAAGCGCTCACATACCTCACTCCAACTGTGAACGACGACCTCATTTTCTCTAATCTCCATTTTATCTTCTCACTCCCATCCACTTTGAAAAGATGTTTGGCCTATTTCCTACTAACAGCTCACCCAGCTCCTCCACAGAATGAGCCATCTGAGTAGGTCCAGCCAGTTCAATCTCGTCTTGCTCTCCATAACCAAAGGTAACTCCGATAGAATCGATGGCGTTCGCTTTAGCGCCAAGAATATCAAATTTACGATCGCCCACCATGACCGTGTTCTCTCCGTCCCCACCCAGAAGAAGTAAAGCAGTTCTAATTACTTCCGCCTTGACTGCCCGTCTTCCGTCCAGATAACTACCAACAACCAGTTCTTCTTCGAAATAACGGGCAATTTCAAAATGCTCCAAGATCTGGCGGGCAAAAACGGTCGGTTTTGAGGTCGCAAGCACAAGTATTTTGCCCCGCTCCGTTAAAGTTTTAAGTAATCCTGAAATGCCAGGGTAAAGATGATTCTCGAAGATTCCCTTCTCTCGATAATAAACCCGGTAAAACTCCACTGCTTTCCTGGCCTTTTCCTCATTAAACCCATAGTACCTCATAAACGAATCAATTAAAGGCGGACCGATAAACCTCTTAAGCTTAAGAGGGTCTTCTTGAATTCCAAAGCGAGCTAAAGCAAAAAGAGTAGAGTTGATAATCCCTTCACCAGGATCGGTTAAGGTGCCATCAAGATCAAACATGATAAAGCGATAGTGCGACACAAAAATCCTCCTATCTACGGTTGTAAGCCCTTTATTCTTCAATCATAATTTAGCGTTTGGCAATTCTCTTGTTTACTGATTCTTTCTTATTATACCAGACCACTAGATTCTAGCCCTGAAGTAAACGATTTTGTAACGACTATTCTCTAATAACCATCTTTACCTCGGTGCTTCTCCCCCGGTCGTCCTGACAGATAACTTGATGTTCACCAGTTTTTGGAGAGTAAAACAACCGCTCCCCCGGCTTTGTCGTGCCCAGAAGTTCACCGTCGATAAACCAATAAAGCTTATGAACATCATTAGAGGAAGCCGCTTCCAAACAGATCTTCTGATACTCTGTAGGAACGCCAAGACGGATTTGATAAATATAATCAGGAGATGGAGAACGGACAACCGGCGCCCCACCGGGAATTAGCTTCTGCCAATCCGGCAATAAGGGGGGGAGCTTCTCTACTGGTTGCCCGTTCATCTCCAACCAGGAAGCAATCCGCGGCGGATACTGAAGATATATCTTTTCCAAGACTTTCTTGGCTGATGAATAATAATGAGGCGGCAAACGATAACCAGTAACCGGATCGAGTAAATAGGTTTGATGGAAGGTACATTCCACATCTGAGGAACAGTCAGTCAGAAAAAAATCGGAAATTAAAATATCGCAATGTGGACCCGGTTTTTGCCCGCTAAGGGCGCAGACTTCTCTAACTGCTACCGTCGAGGGTTGCGGGAACCAATGGACAGTAGTGTTACTGCTTAGTTTATTGAAAATATCAAAGAGGAGCGGAGCCGCCGTCTCGGCGCCGATGAGACCAGCTTTCCCTTCTCCCGAAAAATTCCCCACCCATACCCCAACTGTATATCTAGGATCATAGCCGATGCTCCAAGCATCCTTGTGACCATAGGAAGTGCCGGTCTTCCAAGCTACTTTCGGGAGAGAAGAAAACTCCCAACAAGTCGGAAGATCAGGACGACGCACCTCCGCTAGGATTTGAGTAATGACGAAAGCCACCCCAGGAGAGAATAGGTTCTGCGGAGAAGATATGCTCTGCCCTAATCTGGTTTGAGGCGCATAAAATGTGCCTGCGCAAGCCAAAGAGGAATAAAGGGAAGTTAGTTCTAAAAGATTAACTTCACAACCACCTAACACCATGGGCAGTCCATAGTGGTTAACCGGAGTAATAGTTGTAAAGCCAGCTTTCCTTAATAGTTCATAAAGCGCCTCTCCGCCTAAAGTCGCCAGCAAATCTACAGCTGGAACATTTAGTGATCTTTTTAAAGCCTCCCGGGCCGAGATCAACCCGGTATAAGTCCGGTCATAATTCTCCGGACTATAGCCGGAAAAAACCACCGGGACGTCTGATAAATAGTGTTGCGGGGTAATTAGCCCCTTTTCCAGACCTAGGGCATAGACAAACGGTTTTAAGGCAGACCCCGGAGAACGCGAGGCCAAATAGCCATTAACCTGACCCTTGTCTCTCTCATTAAAGAATTCGACCGAGCCAACTGCCGCCAAAAGTTGATGTGACCGATTATCAATAATCACGGCTGCCGCATTAGTAATCCCTTTACTTTTTAAGCTTTTTACCTCAACAGCCAACAATTCCTCCACAAAAACCTGCAAATTAAGATCAATGGTGGTATAAATCCTGGATTCCTGTGGGTAACGATTGCTGATCCCTTGGCTGAAATGAGGAGCAATAAAGGGCCAATTCTGACGGGTAGTAGGTAGCTCCTCGCTTAATGCTTCTTGATACTCATCGGCGCTAATCATATTACGAGCAAAAAGACGTGTTAGCACTTTATCCCTTGCCTTTTGCGCTCGTTTCGGATAAAGATCCGGACGTAACTGCGAAGGCGAATTGGGAATCACCGCCAGTAGAGCCGCTTCCCCCGGACTTAATTGCGAAGGCTCTTTACTAAAATAGAGCCAAGAAGCAGCCGCCACCCCCTCGATATTACCGCCATAGGGCGCAATGTTAAAATAGATCTCTAACAACTGGTTTTTACTAAACCTTCGTTCTAACTGAAGGGCACGGAAAAGCTCAATGACTTTATTATACCAGGTCCTCTTCTTCGGCTCGGTCATTCTGGCAATTTGCATTGTCAGCGTCGACCCTCCAGAGACGATCTTACCAGAGCTTAGATTCTGAATAAAGGCTCTAGTTAGAGCTACCGGGTTAAAACCAGGATGATAATAGAACCAACGGTCTTCATAAAAAACAAGATATCGCCGCAAAAGCGGAGATACTTGTTCTAAAGAAGTTCTGATTCTCCACATATCGTCTTCGGAAGTAAAGGCGCGAAGTATTTTCGTATTTCGATCAAAAACCAAAGTGGAAGAAGGACGGTGAATAGCCGACCAGGGCAGAGGAATCAGATAAATTGCCAGTTCAAAAACGATCAGCATGGATAATAAAACTACTAACCCCAATTTAAGACGGGGATTCATTCGTTCCGACCATCTTCGCAAAAAACTCTTTGTCCTTTTAAATACTGGAAAATTCACCATCATCACCTATTAGCTTGTAGATAAATCCTTATCACGGTTTGGCAGCCCCATACTTTCCCTTTACCCTGCTTTAGTTCGCTCATTCTCCCCGCACTACTTTAATGGCGCCACTCGAGCTAAAGCTGGAGACTTCCGGAGAATACATACATTCCGCTTTAATCGACGGGAGAATGAATTGACCGCAGGTTACCACCCGTAAGGCGTAATAAAATTGATAAGTCTTGACTTCATTCAGACTAACAAACAGAATGAGACGATCATCCCTAATATCCAGATAATCGGGTTTAACCGATTCTTCTGTAAGCCAGGGGATGCCAGCCCTACTCTCCAAGCGAGGATTCTCAATCTCTAACCCCGCTGGAAGCAAATCAACAATCCCAATATTATGTAACTCTTTTTGCTGCGGTTTGATCGTAATCCGAGCGACAATCAAGTCTCCCTGTTTGATGTTATTTACATCCAGCGCCTTCCCATGGCGATCCAGATATTCCCTAGTCACTTGTAATCCAGTGTTATGTTCGGGAACATCGGTTCGTTTCAACAAACCGCTGGCCTTTAAGTAATAGTAACATTCCCCGTCCCCAGCTAACTTCACTGTGACCTTACCATCAGCCAGCCGAGGATCGTTTAAGATAAAATCCTCAGTACTATCAAAATCCGCGATCTTCTCTTTGCCCAGATAAACTTCTCCCTGATACTCTCCTTCACCCTTTTCTTTCAGGATCTTCCCCAGCGCCAAGAGCGCAAAAGCATTCTCCTGGGTTGTTCCCCAACGCCCGCCCTTGGCCGCTTGCGTTATTCTGTTGACCAACTTATAAACGGATGGATTCTGCGGCTCCACATCAGCTAGTACACTAAGCATAATGGCATCGGAACGAAGGGAGGAGTTAAAGTTTCCCCCGCTTTCTCTTGAGAAGTCAGCAACAGCAAAAGATTCAGGGAGTATTGCCCGAGCGGTGATCCGGTCCCCAGTATAGAAATAGGCTGCTGCCAAGTGCGCTCGAGAGTATGAACTAATATTTTCAGGGGCGTATCGTTTCCAATAGGCCATCGTAGACAGATCAGGAGTCCCATTAAGACTTAAAACATAGAGAGCGTAGATCTTGCTCTGTAGCCGATAGAGATTGCTTTCGCTACTACGCGCGATGGTTTTTAAATAGGAGAGCATTCGGTTATATACCCGGTCAGAGACGGAGTGACCAGCCTTTCTGGCCTCGACCAGAAAATGAGCGGTGTAAACCGAACTCCATTCATGACTGCTATTACCTCCCGGCCAGTAGGCAAAAGAGCCGTCTCTGAGCTGCATAGCTTCAATTTTTTCAATTCCTTCGCTGATATAATAATCGGCGTTCCCCTTAAAGGCACCCCCTTCCACCGCGCTCAGCAGCTGATCAAAGTAGAGTAAAGGAAATAACTTGGAAGTAGTCTGTTCTACGCAACCATAAGGATAGGTTAGTAAATACTGTAGCCCTCCGGTAAATTCCACGGTGGGAAAGGGGGAGAGGACTAATGTATAATCGGTCGTTCCTGGAATCCATTGATCATCCAGTTTAAAAACAAGTGGTTTCTGCTGTCCGATCGAACCCGACTTCAGCTCATGGGTTAAAGGTACGGGAGGACGGAGTGATAATTCCTCTTCCATCCTACACGTTTCTCCGTTACCTTGTACTTGGAGTTGGAAACCAAGTTTACCAATTCCCTTACCGGCCAGTAGCTCAAAGTTAACGACCTTTTCTTCCCGGTCAGCTAGGTTAATTTTAATCTGGGGAGCGTTTGTAACTGTAACCGGACCTTCTGACATCAACTTAAGGTCAAATTCTCCGGCTTTACCCGTCCCATTGAAAATCGAAACTGGGACTGTAAACCGGTCATTCGGCGCCACAAACCGCGGGAAAGTTGGAGTAAGCACCACCGGATCTCGGACCATTACTATTCTCTCAACTGAGCCAAAGCGGTGGGCGTCAAAAGCCACGGCCATCAAACGAAGGGTCCCATTAAACTGTGGAATCTTTAATTTAATGACAGCGTTACCGTTTTTATCAGGAGAAACCATCCCAGACCATAAAGATACCGGCTTAACTCGCCGTAAAGAAACAGGGTTAAGGTTTTGCTTCCTCACGCCCTCCAGGAGATCGGCATCCCCTCCAGGCGAACTCTCTGTTGTCATCCCTTCCACTTCCGGGAGAAGCAATCCATAAAGATCGTAGCTGTTCAGACTTAAACTCCGCTTCCCATAGAAGAAAGCTGTCGGATCTGGCACAGAATAATCCGTTAATTGGCAGATCCCCTCATCAACCGCAGCCAGCGTAAGATAAGCGTGACCCCCAGAGTTTTCCACTTGCACTTTTACTTCGATCTCCTGATGCGGTCGGATTTCTTCGGCCGTTGCCAGCTTTATCCCTAATTTAGCGCTACTACAATCCACTGGTAGAGGAATTGTGCCAAAAGCTCGGGCTGGCGCATGTTTCTCCAAAGACTGGAGCGGGCGAAGCAGATGGACCGAAAGATAAGCATTAGGCTTATATTCTTCTTTGACTGGGATCGAAACCACTCCCGTATTCTCTTTTAAATCAACAATCCAGTAGTCATAAACCCGCTCCCGTTCTACTGTCACCAGAGCCTTACCTCCAAATGGCGCTTTAATTTGCAGTTGAGCTTGATCCCCCACTTTATATACTTCTTTCTCCAGATCCAATTCAATCTTATCTGGGTCATCCATCGCCCAAGGCGAGTATCCCCAACCACTGGCGTAAAAGAACAAAGAAGCCCGAGCATTAGTCTTCGGGTCGGTAATGACAATCTGATAACGTCCATAATCGCGCGGAGTATAAGAAAAGGTTTGTTCCCCGGGTCCTTGATTCAATTTTTCTGTATGAATCTTCCGTCGCTCTTCTTCCGACACATAGCGATATCGTCCGTTAGCATCCCGCCGATAAATAGAATTCCAGGTAATGCGGTAAACCTCGGCGGTTAACTCCGGTTCTTTAACCGGAGTTCCCTGGGGATCGACGACTAAATATTTTAATGTTAATGGTTTTCCTGCTTCGCAATAATTTTTGCCCAACGGTTTAACCCCAATATAGTTTTCATAAGGATATAAATCCACGGCTTGATAAGTACTGACCGCCCGACCACCGTCTTCAATGACGGTAGCTTGAATAATGGCCTTGAGCTTAGCCGGAGGGGTTATCCCAGTAGGAAATTGGTAAGTAAAAATCGCCTCTCCATTGGCATCCAGCTTCGCGTCACCCAAGTCATCACTTTTTGCACTAAAGCTTCTGTCCTGATCGCCAAAAGTATATGAGCGGTAAGCCGGGACGATAAATTCTGACGTTTCCAAACGAAGGTTGACCTCTGTTCTCCTCCCCGCCGCTGGCGGACCGAAGAGGTTGACTCCCTCTACTTTAATCTGACATGAATCCCCTACTTTATATTTTTGCCGATCGGTGAGCACCGTAACTTTAATCCGGTCAGGCATAAACTCTTCTACCTTAAAGGAGACCTTACCAATGATCTCTCCACCTACTATCACATTTCCACGATACCTACCGGTCTGGGCATAATCAGGAATTTCTAATTTAAATTCGCAAGCGCCACGGTCATAGGTATTGCTAACTAATTCCCGGAAGATCTGACCATCAGGTTGCCGGAGCTCTAATTTAACCGGGAATTCCGGCGGCAAAATCGCCTTTGGCCCCCGGATAATGGTTACCAGATTACCTTCATCTCCCGGCCGAAAAATATCCCGATCCAAATAGACAAAGGCCTCATAGCCCTCATCCAGATTCTCGCGGCCTTGTACATCAAAATCAGTAGTAGAGATCAGACTCGTTTTGAGGTGAACAAAAGAAAAATCCTCCCCCTCTTCCGCCAAAATAATCAGTGGTTCAAAATCGCCTTTTAGTTTTTTAAAATCCACAAACCTGGCGATGCCTTGCGCATTAGTCTCCGTTGCTGCTAAGATCTGGTTGTTTTGGCTGATCAGGCTAACCTTCACTCTCTCTTTAGGAGCAAGAGTTTCTAATGAGTTAACCCAGACTATTAGATCATCATTACCCATTTTGCCGACAATTCCCAAGTCGGTAATAATGACATATTTACGATCATTCATCCATCGTCGCTCATTATTATAGGCGGCAACCTGGAAAATACCTTTAAACCCAGTGGTTAAGTATTGGCCAAGGTTAAGCGGGGTGGTCACTACCTCGTTCTTCGCACTGACCGGCTCAATGTTTTCCGACTTAACCAGCTTACCCAGATAAGGAAGTTGACTATTATAGCAAT